>LQAH01000055.1_pt1 | contig 52096 bp, 70 predicted proteins | sample 1535791 | NCBI WGS metagenome assembly LQAH01 (sample SAMN04331585, study PRJNA305678) | bioreactor metagenome | isolation source: bioreactor_4 inoculated with Wadden Sea sediment 2nd replicate of a... | place: Germany:Bremen
CTTGGTCCGCTCCGGAGATCCCGGTGCATAGGAAAGGACAGGTTCGTTTTGTGGAAAAGGAATGTTGATTGATGCATTGTTTAACACGTTCATAGCTCTCCTCTTCTGGTTTGTGTTTGGCGTTACGTGCTGATGGGTGGCTGTGGACATTACTGAAGCAGTTAATCACGCTTCAGTAATGTGCTCCCTGCCTCAGAAACATATTTTCTTTGACCATCAGGTTTTGTGTTGTTTTCTTTGCAAGGTAAAATCTTTATTTATGGTCTATCTATTTGTTTTATATGTTGTATTTATTAAAAACTTTAGTAGAACTTATTTGGGATAACTATGTAGATAACACTCTTGGTAAATTGAGTCAATATCGAATGTGCGGACTGTTTGGTCTGAGGCGTTAATTCTGAATCAGAACTTTGTGGAAGCCTGAAAAGCAGCGATTTTACTTTGGTATGGGGTAAAAGAAAAATTACTAGACGACCGGTCTATTGTGATGTATCTTTGTATCTCGTCGATAATTGTCACTATAAGGGTCAATGTTTGGAGTCTGAATGAGTGGGCAAAGAAAAACAACAAAGCTGCATATTTTAGCTGTCGGTCGCGATTTAGTCGCAAATCATGGTTTTTCGGCATTAGGCTTATCTCAGCTTCTCAAGACAGCGGCTGTCCCGAAAGGTTCTTTCTATCACTACTTCGAGTCGAAGGAAGATTTCGGTTGTGAGCTGTTGGACCTCTACTTTAAGGGCTACTTTGAGATGATGGATGACGTGCTTATGCCTGCGGATGGAAGTGCTTATGAGCGGCTGATGAGATACTGGACTCTCTGGTATGAAAGTCAGGTTTCCAGCGATTGTGATAAGCGTTGTCTGATTACCAAATTGGGAGCTGAAGTTTCAGATCTGTCAGAGAAAATGAGAATGATTCTTGATGGCGGGGTTCAGGGGATTGTGGATCGGATCAATCATCTTGTCCAAGCAGGATATGGGGATGGCTCGATTCAGAGAACTGAGGATTCAATGGAGATCAGTATTGCGCTTTATCAGATGTGGATCGGCGCAACCCTTATTTCAAGGATAAGCCGCGACTCTAAGGCTTTGAGTCACGCCCTTGAGCGCACAAAACGTCTGCTGGTACCGGCGAATCAGATGCATACTTAACGATCAAAGGAGTTATACAATGGGACAATCACAGAATAAAAACCGTCGGATTCTATTGGCAAATCGTCCATCGGGTGTTCCTGATGCGGATACATTTCGACTGGAGACGACTGAGGTTCCGTCTCCGGCGGCAGGTGAGATGCTGCTAAGGACGGAATATCTGTCTCTGGATCCATATATGAGGGGCCGGATGAAAGACGCAAAGTCTTATGCCGAACCGGTGGCTTTGGGAAACACGATGGTTGGCGGAACCGTGGCCCGGGTGGTTGAGTCCGATATTGACGGATTTGACGAAGGAGACTGGGTCCTCAGTTACAACGGCTGGCAGGATTATGCTTTGTCTGATGGAAAGGGCGTTATGAATCTCGGCAGCCAGCCGACTCATCCTTCCTGGTCGTTAGGTGTCCTTGGGATGCCTGGCTTCACAGCCTATGCCGGGTTGATTTACATTGGCGAACCCAAGGCCGGGGATACTGTTGTCGTTGCTGCTGCGACCGGTGCTGTTGGAGCCAATGTCGGGCAGATAGCCAAATTAAAAGGATGTCGTGTTGTGGGAATTGCCGGAGGCATTGACAAGTGTAATTATGCTGTTGATGAGCTGGGCTTTGACGCCTGTATCGATCGGCACTCCAATAATTTTGCTGAACAATTAGAGGCTGCCTGCAGCAACGGTATCGACGTCTATTTTGAAAATGTCGGGGGCGCTGTCTTCAGGGCGGTTCTACCACTTCTCAACCCCAAAGCCCGCATCCCATTATGCGGTTTGATTTCACAATATAACCATTCGTCTCTGCCCGATGGCCCCGATTTTTCCGGGGCGATGATGGGGGCGTTTCTGGTCAAGAAAATCAAGGTTCAAGGGTTTATTATCTTTGACGATTTCAACCATAAGTATAAGGAGTTTGCGCAACAGATGACGACCTGGGTCAAAAATGGTGAGATTAAATATCGGGAACATCTTGTGCGCGGGTTGGAAAATGCGCCTGCAGCATTTAATGATCTACTGGAAGGAAGGAATTTCGGCAAGATGGTTATCAAGGTTGCTGACTAGGTTTTCCTGCCGCCGCCGGTAACGGCGAACTGCGCACTAACGTATGGGGGAGCGAGAGCTTTCGCTCCATTGGCTTAGCAGCATTTTTCCGCCATCAGCAAGAGATTTCGTCTCTCGCTGATGGTTCTGTTTCAGGTTTTTTGACCTGAGCGGTCGTGTCGCATAAATATGCGTGTGAATGCATGGCACGTGTGTAAAACCGATTCAATTCTTCAGTCTTTTCCCAACCACCCGGCCAGTAACAGCATGAGTGAGACACTGAGTCCGAAATAAAGTGGAGGAAGAATATTGAGGTGAATCAGGCCGGCAACAATGACACAGGCTGGTGCAATAAAGATCGATAATGCTCCAGTGCGGCGCAGCTGGTATGTGCGCAGGAAGACGGCAAACAACAAAGGAAAGAATATAGTCGCACCGCGCAATCCCATCGACAGAAACTCCAATCCATGATAGCTGAACCCAGATTGCCGAGCAGCAGGGCAAAGGCAAAATCACGACCAGGGCGGTCAGCCTCGGAACAGCAGTAATCTGTCTTTGTCGGGTTTGAAAGTTTCCTCTCTATGATATCGATTTTGAGTGTCGTTGCGACACCTAATGCCAAGCCTGACGCTGTTCCAATCGCAGCTATCAAAAGCGTCGCAAAGGCAATACCGGCAAAAGCGGAGGGAAAGTTCTGGACGATAAACAGTGGCAGAGCCAACGCGCTGTCCAGGTCGGGGCTTTGCTGGCGCATGTAGAGGCCGACCAGTATTCCCAACAGCCCCAGCGGTGGAATGATGGCTGCATTCAGAAGCGCGCCGCGGCGGGCGCTTCCGGTATCCGCTGCCGAAAAGATCGCTTGTAGATATGTTTGGGTCGAGACAACGCCAACGATCATGGAGAGCAAGTCAGACAGGCCCTCTCTGGTGCCGTAACCAAACATGCTGAACCAGGGAAAATCGGGAAATGTTGCCTGTATGGCGTCCCATCCACCGGCCTGCCTGTAGGCCAGCCAGCCTGAAGCCAGCATGGTGATATAGATCAACGCCATTTTGATCAAACCGGTCACCCCGGCTGATTTCATGCCGCCACCGAGGGTGAAAAGAATAACCATTATGGCTGAAATCAGGGCGCTCCAGAGCATTGACAGGTCAAACAGAACCGCCAGAATGGCTCCACATGCCAGCAGTTGAGCAACAATCTGGATGAACATGCCAATGGCTGAATAGAGACTCGCTGCAATTCTTGCAGGCTCTCCGTAATAGCGGGAGATGAATTGGGGGATGGTTTCAACGCCGCTTTGACGTAAAGGAATGGCCAGAAAAAGCCCCAGAAAGAGGCAGGCGAGGCCGGCTCCAAGGGTGAACCACCAGGCTGAGAGACCATACATGTAAGCCAGTTGAGCTGTTCCGATCGTCGATGCCCCACCGACCAGGGTCCCACTGATGGCACCAAAAACATTCCAGCTTGACGCCTTGCGGCCGCCGAGAGAAAAGTCCGTACTGTTTTCAGCTTTGCTTTTTCCTCCCCAGGCAAAATATACAATGCCTCCAAGGGTGAATAGAAAAGCCAGCATAAAGGGGACGTCTATTGCTAATAAATTTTCCACAGTGTACCTGATCAAACATGCGCCAGATGGCGAATAAAGCAGATAATATCGTTGTTTGTGCCACTATTTCTTGCGCCGGAACAGGTCGGTTTTCAGACTTGAAACACGGTCAAGAAAGAGATGTCCATCAAGGTGGTCCAGCTCATGTTGGATGGCGATCGCTTCGAAACCATCAGCACTGATGACCTGATGCTGACAGTTTTGATCCAGAAATTCGACAACAATGGATTCTGCTCGAGTCACGTTGCCGGTATAATCCGGGACTGACATGCAGCCTTCACGCACAACACATGTTCCTTCTTTTTTAATGATTTTGGGGTTGACCATCTGCATCAGACCATGGTTTTCCTGTTTTTTTCCTAGTTTGCTTTTTGATACATCGACCACGGCCGCGCGCCGCAGATCACCGATTTGCGGGGCTGCTACACCAACGGAATGTCCGGCGTCGACCATTGTGTCGACCAGATCTTCCAGCAGCTGTCGTACGGAATCGTCATAATCGCTGACCGGAGCACAAACTTCCTTCAATCTTGGATCTGGATAAACAAGAACTTCTTTGACTGCCATGATTACAACTCCATGGCGATGAGCGAACGCACCGAAATATCAACCTGCAGTTCTTTTTTCAGTTCCGCCATCCATTTTTCAACTGTTTCAATTTCGGTACCCTCCGGCAGCAGGGCTTCCAACATCATGACGTAGACCGGTTTATCATCCTCACCAACCAGTTTGGTGTTCAGGTCGGTGATATTGATCTTGCGGTCACCCAGTTCTTTGGCAACCTGAAAGACAATGCCCGGCTTGTCCGACCCGTAGACCGAAATCATGCAAAGCTCCCCCGACATCTCTGGCCTGATTTCACCGCCGGGTTTCAGGGTGCGGATGAACACCGACAGCTGTTGTTCTTCCAATGAGCTGAAAGCGCTACGGAATTGTTCTTCTGCTGACATCTCGGGATTTGAAATGATCAGGATCATGGAAAACTGACCACCCAGGATTGAACAACTTGAATCTGCAATGTTAAAACCCTGCTGGTAAAGGATTTCAGTGACCTGGGAAACGATACCGGGGCGATCGCGCCCAATAATGGTGAGTGCAAAATATGGCATATTCAGCTCCTGATGAAAAAGTTTCTTCCGGCCATGATGATTCAAGAGGCCTGAAGAAAATTGATTAAAAACCGCCAGACTAAGCTTTAGAGGTTGCCTTAAATCACTTTGATTTGCAAGAAAGAGTATTGCAGGAGGCCTTTAATCGAGATGATTTTATGTCAGAACATGGGCCTGTTCCGCACAGGGAAACAGGCCCATGCTGATTGTTAGAACAGGAAGAAGCGATCCAGAATCAGCGTGGTCAGCAGGAGCGCCATTGAGATATTGATCAGGTGGAATGAACGACTGACGGAACTGCTTTTATCGGTCTGGCGCGAAGCCCTGAAAATGCCCAGGAAACAACTGTGAGACCGGAGATAAAAACATGTTCAAGGTCGGAGATTTAATATAATCAAACAGTGAAAAAGCAAATAGCACAGGAACAGGCTCATCAGCCAGCAGTTGTTGATCTTTAACAGTTTTCAGTTGGAATGGCCTTGAACAGGTCGGGCAACCCGCTTTGTTCAAGATCGTCACGATAACGGCACAGCAACAGCCAGGTATGCGGGATCTGCCAGACAAAAAGAGTCCCCGCCAGAATCAGTGATTTCTGTGTCAGCAGCAAGCCTCCGGCCGCTGTCCAGCCGATCAATGGCGGGAGCGCGCCGCAGACAGCACCAGGGATTGCTGCAAAGGGCGTTTTGCGCTTCAGCGGGGTGTAGATTGCGTTGTACCAGATAACGGCCAGAATTCCGAGCAGCAGAGGGTATTGTCCCGGCAGTAGGGACAGAGTCAGTATCCCCGCGGCAAGGCAGCAAGAGGCAAGGATCAAAACCAGTCCCGACGTAAAGAGACCGGTCACCAGTGGACGCGATCTGGTTCTTTCCATACGCTGGTCAAGATCCTGTTCCTGCCATTGGTTCAGTGCGGAACAACCGGCCGCCAACAGACCGGTTCCAGCCGCCGCCAGAACAGCTTCAATCTGCCACAGTCCACCGGCAAACAGGTAGCCGGCAAAGGCTGACAGGGCAACCATGGATGACAGCTCGATGCGGAAGAGTCTGCGCAAGGCTTGTATCTGCTGAAGAGATGAAACAGGTTCGACAGCAAGGCTTCGACTGTTTGGTTTTAACCGGGGCACAGGGGCACCTCCTCTATTGCTGCAACAGGTGATCGATAATTGCGTCCACCTCTTCTTCACTCAGGTAATCGGCCGCCGGCATCATCGGTGCGAAGCCCTTAACCAGCTCGTCATTTGGATTAAGCAGTGCCCGTCGCAGATAGTCGGCATCAACCTTGATAGTGATCTCTTCGCCATCGCGTTCGATGGTGACTTCTCTGTTGCCGATCCCCTTGAAGGTCGGAGCGATGCTTTCACTGCCGTCACTGGAATGGCAACCGAGACAGCCATTTTCTTCCAGAAGTTGGTTCGCGTCCAGGCCCGGAGTCGCGGCAATCGCTTTACCAAGCAGGTAATCAACAACGGCCTGAACGTCCTCATTGCTGATAGTTGTTTCGTCATAAGCCGGCATCATCGAGTCATAGCCTTTAACAATTTCGACTTCCGGTTCACGGATAGCGCGAATCAGATACTCCTCATCAATCGTGATTTCAATGGTCTGTCCATCTTTATCCAGAGTCCTGGGTTGCCCGGCCAGTTCAAACAGGCTGGGGGCAATACCATCGCTGCCATCGATACTGTGGCAACCGATACACCCCTGTTCGTTGAGAACAACCAGTCCACGAGGGTCTCCGGTCGGTTCAAGCGGTTTGGACCATTCGGCATAATCTTCTTCAGTCAGTGCTTCAACTGTTGTAATCATATCGGCGTGACCGACACCGCAATATTCGGCGCAGAAGATATCGTAGCTGCCGGGTTCGGTGGCTTGGAACCAGACGTAATTTTCCATGCCGGGAACGGTATCCCGCTTGATGCGAAAGGCGGGAATGAAGAAGTTGTGCAGGACATCAACGGAGTAGAGATCAACCTTGATCGGTTTGTTAACCGGGACGTAAAGCTTGCTTTCACGCCGACCGTCAGGGTATTCGAATTGCCAGGACCACATTCGGGCGGTCGCTTTAATCTCCAGAGCGTTCGGCGGGATTTCCCGTAGCCCGACATAGTTGACCCAGCCGTACCAGAACATGGTCAGAACAATCAGGGTCGGTAAAAGTGTCCACAGGGTCTCCAGCAAGAAATTGCTGTGAACCTGAGACGTTGGTTCCGGGTGCTTTGACCGTCTGTACTTGATGACGAAATAGATCGTGACAACGGTAATCCCCAGCAACAGAATTGCAGAGAACCCGAAGATGTAAATTAAAACATTGTCGACGGCTTGGGCGGTTGGATTATTTGCTGGATTCACGGTTTCTCCTAACGATAGAGCACATCGGTAAAGGTCAGACCGATGAAGACTGCCAGTATGACAAGCAGAATCAGAAGGCCGATTTTAAACAACAGTGATTCCTGCTTCAGGTGCATGAAAACAAGCAGAACCAGACTTGATTTAATCGATGCGACTGTCAGGGCGACCCAGACGTTCAGAGCACCAAGGTCGATGCGGGACACGGCCACGGTAGCGCCGGTTAGAATCACAAGAGCGACCCAGATCAGGATGAATGTCCGGTATGGAACCGGTTCATGTTGATGTTCTGACATAGCTCACCTCACAGAATCAGATAGTAGAGTGGAAACAGAAAAATCCAGACCAGGTCGACCAGGTGCCAGTAGAGGGCACTGTTTTCCAGCAGCGTATAGCGGTCACTGGTCACCTTTCCCTTGGCGACCATGATAGCCACCACACCGATCAGGGTTCCTCCGATGACAACGTGTAGTCCGTGCAGTCCGGCAGTGAAATAGTACAGGTTGAAAAAGGCCGAAATTCCTGGCCCCATCTCAGCAAGATGTTCTGAGCCGGGGTAGATACCGTGACCAATCTCTGCTGACCATTCAAAAAACTTGTTGATCATAAAGACCCCGGCCAGAACGATCGTGACAGCACAGAGGATCAGGGTTTGCTTGATTTTATTTTTCTGAATCGCTGTGATGGCCAGAGCAATGGTCAGGCTGCTGGTCAGAAGGACCAATGTATTTGCTGTCCCGAAATAGATATTCAGCTTGTGGCTGGCTTCTGAAAATTGTTGAGGAAACTTGGCCAGCGATACAGCGTAGAGAATGAACAGGCCACTGAAAAGGATAACCTCGGTATAGAGGAACAACCACATTCCGAAGCGGGCACCTGTGTCATCACGATGTTCAATACTCATCGGCTACTACTCCTTTGTAGTCGTAAGGGCCCTTGGTGACAACCGGATCCTCTTCGCCAAAGTTTTCCATCGGAGGGGTGAGGGGATATCCCACTCCAGTGTTGCCGCTCCCCACGGGTTTTGACCCACCGGGGCGCCGCTTCGGATACCGCGCCAGAGGTTGTAGAACATGAGGAATAATCCAATTGCCAGAACCCATGAGCCGACAGTGGCGACAAGGTTCAAAGGCATGAATTCAGGGAGGTAGTCGTAATAGCGGCGCGGCATTCCTTGAATGCCAACGGCTTGCATGGCCATATAGGTCACATTGAAACCTGCAAACAACAACGCCCAGGCAATGAAGGCAACCTTGTGGTTGTACATGCGCCCGGTAAATTTGGGGAGCCAGTAATGGAGGGCGGCAAAGAAGGCGAAACCGGTTCCACCGAACATGGTGTAGTGGAAGTGGCCGACAACAAAAGTGGTATCATGCAGGTGAATATCGCTGGCGGCGGCACCCAGAGCCAGTCCGCCTAACCCGCCGATGGCGAATTGAAGGATGAATGCCAGAGCGTAAAGCATAGGAGGAGCCAGCTCAATCGAGCCTTTATAGAGAGTTGAGACCCAGTTAAAAACTTTGATCGCACTGGGAATGGCGACAATGAAAGTCAGTAATGAAAAGACCAGAATCGCGAAATCGCTCATGCCGCTGGTGTACATGTGGTGAGCCCAGACCAGTGAGCCGGCAAAGGCGATCGCCAGACTGGAGATTGCCATGGCCCAATAGCCGAATACAGGTTTGCGCGAGAACGTCGGAATGACTTCTGAAATAACGCCCATGCCGGGCAGGATCATGATGTAAACGGCCGGGTGTGAATAGATCCAGAATAGATGTTGGAAAAGGACCGGATCTCCGCCGCGGGCGGCATCGAACAGTCCGGCTCCAAAGATACGCTCAAGCAGGACCAAGACCAGGGTGATCCCCAGCATTGGTGTCGCCAGAACCTGAATCCAGGCCGTTGCATAAAGAGTCCAGACAAATAGCGGAAGACGGCCCCAGTTCATCCCTTCGGCCCGCAGTCTGTGAATCGTTGTAACGAAGTTGATGCCCGTCAGGATTGAGGAGAAGCCGAGCATGAAAGCCGCCGTTACAGCCAGGTTGACATTGGTATTGGTCTGGGTGCTGAAGGGAACATAGAAGGTCCAGCCGGTATCGGGGGCGCCATCACCGGAAAAACGGCAAAAACTGCCAGAACAGCACCAATGATGTAGCAATACCAGGACAGCAGGTTGACCTTGGGGAACGACACATCGCGGGCGCCAATCTGAATCGGCAGAACCAGATTGCCGAACGCCGCTGGAATACTGGGAATGATAAACAGAAAAATCATGATAATGCCATGCACGGTAAAGGTGGCATTGTAGGTCTGCGGTCCCATGATGGTCGGCCCGGGAGCAATCAGTTCCAGACGGATAGCGAGGCCCAGGAAAACGGCCACAATGAACATGGCGACGATACAGCCCAGATACATCATCCCGATCCGCTTGTGATCAGTCGACAACAACCAGCCAAGAATGCCGGAACGTGGGCTTTCACTGTAAAAGCCGGTGTACTTAAGGGGCGTTTTGGTCATTTTTTCTTCTTTCTCCCGCTCAGGATCAGAAAGAGCAGAAAGCTCCCGAGAGTTAACAGAATGACGGTGCCACTAACACGCATCAGGTTGAAGACATAGCGTCGTCCTTCCGGATCATAGCTGAAACAAAACTGGAGTGCGGTCTTAATCGGTTTACCGATACGGCCTTCACTTGCTTCAAGCAGTGCCATGGAGAGGTCGATAGGTGAAAATCGTTGCCCGATCAGGTAGCGGATAATTGTTCCATCCTTGGCAACGACAAACGCTGCAATCGGATGGAGAAACTCATCACCCTCTTTAGCAAAGTAGTAGCCGGCGGCATCCGTTACTTTGAGGATACTCTGTTGGTCACCGGTCACAAATTTCCAGGCATCACGAGGGTAATCGGGATCACGTAAGGCTGTCATGAAGGTTTTTTTACTTCTGGCAGCCATGGCTGTTGTCTCTTGCGGATCAAAACCGAGAGTAATGACATTGTAGTCCCGGCCCGGCTCAAGCTTGACCTGAGGAAGCACGGCAGACAGCCCACCGAGCATCATATTACAGACATTACGGCAATTGTAAAAGACAGGGACGATCAGGGTGGGCCGATCGATCAGTTGCTGTAGTTGTGCTTCTCTCCCGGTAGAATCGATGAAGGTGGCATCCAATGGAATTTTTGTTCCTAACTGTTCAATCAACTCCACTCTTTTTTCTGTGGCCAGAGCCGTACAGGGCAACAACAACATCAGAACAACAAAAAATCTCAATAACAAAAGCTTCTCCTCGTTGGCTTGCGGGATAAGTTTTTTTGATCTGTTACCATACTCGAAGCTTACTAAAGCGGTCAAGAATTATACTGTCGCTGTTTTCATTGAAAAATATCATTGGAAGTATTATACCAGCTGAACAGCAAAAGTCTGATCTGTATCGCTTAAAGTGGTAAATTGTACCATGTGTATAAGTTGATTTGCGTAAGGACTATAAAGGTTTTTAACGATGAATGAAGAGTTAGAGGAACGTTTAAACGAGTTGGAAATCCGTTTCAGTCACCAGTCTCTTCTGGTGGATGAGCTGAATGAGGTTGTCACCGAGTGTAATTTGCGTATTGAGCAATTGATCAGGGATAATCAACGTATGGGTGAAATGCTAAAGAGTCTGCAGCCTCTGTTGGAAGAGTCCCCGGATGAATAAACCGATGGTTCCGTTCATTCAGGCAAGGACAATCATCGAGGCGCTGTTGCTTTGTTTCTTGGCCGGGACTATCGGCCTGGGCCTGAATTATAAAACTGTTTACAGGGCTTTTACCGGGCAGGTTGTCCCTGCTGCAGAGAAGGGGATGTCCGGGCAAGGGGGCCAACAGGCTGCCAATCGTGTCGTTGCGGTGGCGTCGGAGCCGTTTCCCGTGGCCCTGGAGGAGATTGATGAATTACTTGCGGAGGGGGCTCTGCTGGTTGATGCTCGTAGCAGCGAGGATTTCAAATCAGGTCATCTTGCTGGTGCTGTATCCTTGCCGGTAGGGCAGATCGAACAGCTGCTTCCTGACTTTGCTGCTACTGTCGACAGTGATCGTGTCCTGATTATTTATTGCAGTGGCTACGGTTGCCCCGATTCCTACTCCGTTGGCATCCGCCTTGCTCAGGCAGGTTTTAGTGATGTGCTTCTTTATGAAGGAGGGTTCCCTGAGTGGCGGGATGCCGGGCGGCTGGTTGAGGAAGGTGAGCAATGAATCGGCTTAAGAGAAGCGCATATCATTCAAGCCGTTTGATTCTGGCGGCGGTGTTTTTATATGCCGGAGTTATCAAATCGCTTGATGTGGTCGCTTTTGCCGGCCAGATTGCCAACTATCAGTTGCTTCCCTATGCCTGGAACTTTCTCGTTGCGGCCATTCTGCCCTATGTTGAGATTCTTTGCGCCGTTCTGTTATTGATGAACCGACGTGTGCGACCTAGTTTACTGATTCTATTGGTTTTGAACTGCGTCTTTATTGTTGCCCTGACTTCGGCTATAGTGCGTGGGTTCGATATTGACTGTGGATGTTTTAATCCTGATTCAGAAAGCCCGACCCCTCCTATAGCTGCAATCGTAAGAGATTTAGGCCTGATTGTTTTAATTTTGACGAGCTGGTTCTTCAGGCCGGGTTCTAATGACAAGGGGGATTTAAACCGTGGCTGTTGAATCCTGGAAGCAGGAGTTGAAGGACAGTGTTTCCTCTGTTGCAGAACTCGCCGACCGCTTTGACTTTGACCCTCAACGTCTAGCTGTCGTCGAAGAAAAGTATCCGCTGAAAATCACCCCTTATTACCTCAACCTGATCGAGCAGGTTGGCGATCCGATCTGGAAACAGGTCGTCCCGGACTCGCGTGAATTGAATGGAGCGGGGTTCGTTGACCCCTTAGCTGAAGAGGATCTTTCACCGGTTCCGGCCGTTATTCATCGCTACCCTGATCGTGTCATCTTTCTGGTGTCCGGCAGCTGCGCAAGCTACTGCCGCTTTTGCACCCGGAAGCGTAAGGTCGGTTGTCCCGGCATGGCAGTCAGTTTCCGTGAACTGCGTGAAGGCATTGAATATATTTCTGCGACCCCGGCAATCAAGGATGTCATCTTCTCCGGTGGAGATCCTCTGGTCCTTCCCGACTCCGTACTCGAAGATCTTCTGGCCCGGGTTTATCAGATTCCACATGTCGATATCATTCGGATCGGGACACGGATCCCGGTGACTTTGCCGGAACGGATCACAGAGAACCTGTGCCGGATATTGAAAAGTATCATCCTTTATATCTTAATACCCATTTCAATCATCCACGCGAATTAACGGTACAGGCTGTTGATGCCTGTGCGCGTCTGGTTGATGCGGGCGTTGTATTGGGCAATCAGACCGTCCTGTTGAAGGGGTTAACGATAACCCTGAAACAATTCAGATGCTGTTTCGCGGATTGTTGAAGATGAGAGTCCGTCCATACTATTTGCACCATATGGATCTGGTGCAGGGGACGGAGCATTTTCGGACTCCGGTAGATGTGGGTTTGAACATCATTTCATCACTAAGGGGACCTGTGTCGGGATTGGCATCACCTCATTATGTGATCGATCTTCCCGGTGGCAAGGGCAAGGTTCCCCTGGTTCCCGATATGATCAGGCGGCAGGGGAACACGTTGTTGATTCGACTGGCAGATGGTGCAACCGTTGAGTACCCTGATTTGCCGGGAGGGAACCTGTGACATGAGCCTGACCGCACTGTCGCTGTTGGTTCCGACCTTCCTCGTGGTATCGCTGACTCCAGGAATGTGCATGACGCTGTCGTTGAGTCTGGGGATGACCATCGGCCTGCGTCGCACTCTCTGGATGATGTACGGCGAACTTATAGGCGTCGGCAGTGTGGCGGCGGCCTCGGTGGTTGGTGTGGCAACTCTGGCCCTGCAGTATCCGACAATTTCATGCTGGTCAAGCTTGCAGGTGGATTATATCTCGGCTTTCTTGGCGTACAGCTATGGCTGTCGAGGGAAGGCTGGCCGTCCACGACGGTCTTGCCCGGACCTGTTGCTTGTCTGACTTTCAGCTTGCCTTGCAGGGGTTTGTCACTGCTGTTGCCAATCCGAAGGGTTGGGCCTTTTGTATCTCTTTGCTGCCTCCCTTTATTGACCAGCGTCAACCGTTGTTGATTCAGTTGAGTGTCATGCTTGCAGTTATTCTGGTGATTGAGTTTTGCAGTATGGTTCTTTACGCCAGTGGCGGACGAACGTTGAATCGACTGTTGCAGCGTGGCGGGCATGTGCGGCTGTTAAATCGGGTTGCCGGCACAGTCATGTTGATTGTTGCTATCTGGTTAGCCGTTATTTAAGCTGCTCGCCTGGTTTTATGGCCAGTACTGCAATCACTCTGCCGGGGCGTTATTTCCGCTTCTGGTCCGAATGCTTTTCTGCTCTGAAAAATCTCGTAATTATCCCCTCTTAGAATTTTTAGTCCACAAGTAATCCACAGGTAGTAGACAACATATGGTGTTTGTGCTTAAAAAAAGCTACTAGATATAGTGCTTTTGTCTTGGGGGTGACAACTTGATTATGTTAGTCTCTGCCGATATGGATTTCTGTCCGAGCTCAACAGATCGTGTGTGTTTTTTACCTGTTCAACGTTATAAGTAAGAGGGGTTCCATGCCTGAATTTATCCGTAAGCGTGACGGCCGTCTGGTTCCGTACGATGAAGAAAAAATCGCCCAGGCCATCATCAAAGCAGTCCAGGCCGTCGGTGGCGAAAACTTTTCCAAAGCGATTGATATCACCCGCCAGGTCGGCGGAATTTTATCGGCCTTGTTTAAAGAAGATCGAGTTCCGACGGTAGAAAATGTTCAGGACCTGGTTGAAAAAATACTTATTGAAAACGGGCATGCCCAGACTGCCAAAGCGTACATCCTTTATCGGAAGCAGCATGAAAGTCTGCGTCAAACAAAAGAATTCATGCAGGAATCAATTGAAGCGATCGATTCCTATCTGGTCCGGGAGGATTGGCGTGTTAATGAAAATGCCAATATGGGCTATTCGCTGCAGGGGCTGAACAACCATATCGCTGCAAATATTACCAGCCACTACTGGTTGAACAAGATTTATCCTGACGACATTGCGCACGCCCATCGGGAAGGCGATTTTCATATCCATGATCTTGGGATGTTGTCTGTTTACTGTTGTGGCTGGGATCTGAAAGACCTGTTGTTGAAGGGGTTTACCGGTGCCTTTGGCAAGGTCGAAAGTGCTCCTCCTCGTCATTTCCGTACCGCTCTCGGCCAGATCGTCAACTTTTTTTATACGTTGCAGGGGGAAGCTGCCGGGGCTCAGGCCTTTGCCAGCTTTGATACTTTGCTGGCCCCGTTCATTGCCTATGACAACCTGACCTACGATGAAGTTTTCAGTCGCTGCAGGAATTTGTCTTCAACATGAACGTTCCGACCAGGGTCGGTTTTCAGACACCATTTACCAATATCACCATGGATATGATGGTGCCGTCCAACATGGCATCAGAAGCTGTCGTTGTGGGTGGTGAACTGATGGACCGCAGTTACAGCGAATTCCAGAATGAGATGGATCAGCTCAATCGGGCCTTCTGCGAAGTCATGATGCAGGGCGATTCTTCCGGGCGGATCTTTTCCTTCCCGATCCCAACCTATAACATTACCAGCGACCTGGACTGGGACAGCGACCGCCTTCAACCGGTCTGGGAGATGACAGCCAAATATGGTATTCCCTATTTCAGCAATTTTGTCAATTCCGACATGGATCCCGAAGATGCGCGCTCCATGTGTTGCCGTCTGCGCCTCGATAATCGTGAATTGAGACGACGTGGTGGTGGCCTGTTCGGCTCAACCCAATGACCGGGTCAGTTGGGTGGTGACCATGAACCTGCCCAGGGCTGCTTACCTGTCAAAAGACAAGACCGAGTTCTGGACCAGAATCAGCAGCCTGATGAAACTGGCCTACCAGTCGCTGGAAATCAAACGTAAGCAGTTGGAACGGTTTACCGATGAGGGATTGTATCCCTACAGCAAGTTCTATCTGGACGCTATTCATGAACGCAGTGGTCATTATTGGGATAACCATTTTCCACCATCGGTCTGATCGGTATGCATGAGGCCTGTCTGAACCTGCTGGGGCAGGGGATCGAAAGTGAAGAGGGACAGCAGTTCTCGCGTGAAACCCTCGAATATATGCGCAAACAGCTGGAAGTGTTTCAGGAAGAAACAGGTCATCTGTACAACCTCGAAGCAACCCCCGCTGAAGGCACCAGCTTCCGTCTGGCCAACCGCGACCGTCAATGTTATCCCGATATCATCTGTGCCGGGACCGACGAGCCTTATTACACCAACTCAACCCAGTTGCCCGTCGGAACAACTGAGGATATTTTTGCCGCCCTGACCCATCAGGACGGCATGCAGACGCTTTATACTGGCGGTACCGTGTTCCACGGTTTCCTGGGAGAGCGGCTGGAGGATTGGAAGAGCGCCCGTCTGCTGGTGAAAAGGATCGCTGAAAACTTCCATCTGCCTTACTTTACCCTCAGTCCAACGTTTTCTGTCTGCCCGGTTCATGGTTATATTTCCGGGGAGCATTTTTCCTGTCCGTGCCAGCTGGAAGGGAAAGCTGCTTGACACCAAGATGTATGTCCATTAATTTTATAATTTACAAAGCCTGGCTCTTGGTGAGTCAGGCGTTAAACTGAGAAGTGAAAGAGAGGAGGAAGTGTAAATGGCTACGAAATGTGATGCGAAACTGAGGTTTATTCACGGGTATGTGGATTTTCCGCCCTGTGCAACAGTGGAACCGCGGTAAGAAAGAAGAGTTTAAAGACCGTTCCGAGTACGTCGTTACACCACAGGAGCAAAAGCGCTGAAAACGATTCGTATTAAAGGTTATCAGGGGACCAGTCTGCTCGACTTCCCCGGACGGGTTGCCTCATTGGTGTTTACCGGAGGCTGTAACCTGACCTGCCCTTTTTGTCATAACGCAGGATTGGTGCTGGATCCTGATACTTATCCGGACTATCCGCTCAACGAGTTGCTGGCGGACCTGAAAAAACGCAAGAATTTTATCGATGGGGTTGTAGTGTCGGGCGGAGAACCGACCATCGATGCAGGTCTGCCGGCATTTTTATCGCAACTCAAGGACGAAGGGTTACAGGTCAAGCTTGATACCAACGGGCTCTTGCCAGATGTTGTCGCCACCCTGTTGGAGCGGCAACTGGTTGATTATGTCGCTGTCGATATCAAGACCAGCCTGGAGCGTTACGATGAGCTCCATACCCATCCGGTCGATACGCTGGCTCTGAGTCATACGGTCGAACTGTTGAAACAGGCAGAGGTCGAAACTGAATTTCGTACGACCTGCCTCCCCCACCTGGTTGCTGAGCCCGAAGTAAAGGCTATTGGTGAACTGTTGAAAGGTGCTCCATTATGGGTGCTGCAACAGTTTGTCGCCGAACATGCCATGGTTGAGGATTGGCAGCAGTACGACACGTACCAGCCGGATCAGTTAAGGAGGCTGGCTGAACAGGCCGAAAGTTATGTCGGCCAGGTTCAGGTACGAGGCCTTTGATGATTTGCTTCTGATCATCAGCGCTGGAAAAACTGTAAGGGCGAACTCAAGTCGAGTTCGCCCTTTTTATCTGATTCTGTAGTTGCTCACAGCTTAACGCTTAATCTTGTGGCAGAAAAGACAGCGGAATTTAGAAGGATGATCTTCAGGGAAGGGGACGTTGTCAGCATTGTGGCATTCATCACAAAATTTTTCAGCTGCTTTTTTACCGTCATTTTTGACGATATCGTAAAACTTGAGATGCACTTCGTCTTTAGGGACCGGTTTGGTCGATTCCTCAGGAGCCATCCATAGGAATATCAGGATTGCCAGGGCTCCAGTCAGTAGCAGAATATCGCGTTTTTTCATTTTGTCCCTCCGACAGGGTCAGTATTTAAAATGTCCGAACTATTCCGATTTTATAAATAACAGGTAGATAAACAGGCCTATGGCTGCGGCTCCTCCTCCGACAAGGATCCAGAGGCCGCCACCTGCAATTCCTTCTGTTCCTGTCCCTTTGCCGACCGCTAGGGAAAGGACAAGGGCAAAACCGCCGATTCCGACCAAAAACCGGCTATGGCACGCATGCCAAGAAAATAGCATAAGAGAATGACGACTGCGAAGCCGCCAAGGAACCAGGGGTTAGTGGCCAAGCCTCCTATATTCCAGGCTTGCAATTGTGCCATGACGTTATCGGTGCGCAGGTAGTCAAGATAGTTTTTGATGGCCTCCCAGCTCATTATTGCTCCTTTGACCGGTGTAGAGAGGGCTGCGCTTGTTGCAGCGGCTTGATGTTTGCGTGATATTAGCAGATTGACATTGTGGAAGAAAGGGCTAAAAGCCCGTTAATCTTGACTTTGGCGCTGCTGTTCACTAGGATGATCTGCTTGTGAAAATAGCGAAAATAACCGATTCGATTCTGTGAATACTGTTTTTGACAGGAATGGAACGATAACAGGACGAACGAATAGAAATGTGGAGAAATTTTGCGTAACAGTGCCATCGGAGTATTCGACTCCGGGGTTGGTGGGCTGACCGTATTGAAAGAAATTGCCAGCCTGCTGCCAAATGAAAATTTGATTTATCTTGGTGATACTGCCCGGGTTCCTTATGGAACCAAAAGCGTTACAACTGTCCAACGCTATGCCCTTGAAGCGACCCGGTTCCTGGTTGGGCAGGGGATAAAATTACTGGTTGTGGCCTGCAATACCGCATCGGCTGTGGCGTTGCCCGTCCTGCGACAACAATTCAACCTGCCGGTCATCGGTGTTATTGAGCCCGGGGCACGTAAAGCCGCCCAGAGCTGTAACCGTCGGATCGGTGTGATTGGAACTGAGGGAACGATTAACAGCGGACGTTATCCTGAAGCGATCAAGAGCCTGGTTCCTGAAGCGCAGATTTTTTCCGAAGCATGTCCTCTGTTTGTGCCCTTGGCGGAAGAAGGCTGGGCCGACCATGAAATTGCTCGTTTGACGGCGATCGAGTATCTTCAGAAGATCATCGAGCAGCAGATCGATACCCTGGTTCTTGGATGCACCCATTACCCATTGCTACGAGAGACATTACGCCAGGTCGTTGGACCACAAGTAACTTTGGTTGACTCTGCCGAAGAAACAGCCTTGTCGGTGGCGCAGATGATCGAGGAAAATGATCTGATCCGATCCCAACCCGGCGGGGAAAAACAGTTTTTTGTTACTGATATCCCGACCCGGTTTGAACGGGTCGGTCGGGCGTTTCTCGGCACTGGCTTAACCCGTGTTCAACAGATTCAGATAGACTAGTGACTCTTTTAAGGTTTTGAGGAAGAGGTGTGAACGCATGAAAATGTGCTGTCAGGTTTATTGTGTGTCCTGGCTGTCGGTGTCCTTTTGGGTTACGGTATCAGCTGGCTGACCCAGCAGCCGCAGACTGGGACCGAAGAGGAGCATGTTGTTGTTATTGATAAACTCCCCGAGCGGGTCGTCCAGCTTTATTTTGCCGCCCCGGAAGGGACCTATCTGGTCGCCGAAGATGCCGTTATCCCTGGTTGTGAAGAGGACCGTGACTGCCTTCTCAGCCTGGTGCAATTGCTTGCCAACGGTTCTCAGGCTGGAAATGTTGCCGTGTTGCCCGATCAGACGACTGTCTTGGGCATTGAAGTTGAAAATGATCTGGTTCGCGTTGACTTGTCTCGTCAGGTTGTCGATCTTCATCCCGGTGGCAGCCTGGCTGAACTGTTTTCTATTTACAGCATCGCTAATTCAGTGAGTGAGAACTTTCCCTATATTCGTCAGGTTCAATTGTTGGTCGAGGGTGAGATGCGTCAGACCCTGAAGGGCATGCCCGCATTGATCAGCCGATCTATGCTGATCTGAACTACAGCCGGCAGCCTGGTATCGACGGTGATGGCGATGGGGGGAAAGAGAAAAGTCAGGGATTGAGCATCGAAAGCCTGATTGAACAGGTTGTTCCGGATGAAAGCAACTGACTCCGTCGCACATTGCCAAGGGGAGAGGATTAAGGTATATCTAGGCGCAGATCGAACAGCGGTGCGAGGTAAAAAATATGATCGTTGGTTTTAATCACAATATCACTTATCGGGGCGTTGGCTTTCATGTCCAGACAGAGGACAGCGGAGTGCAGAGGCCCCAACTGGTGACGTTGCTTTATCACGGCGGCACGATTATTTCTTCGCAGAAGACTGTCTACGCCGATATCATCAAAGTCGACAATCTGGACCAGGTGGTCGAAGAACTCGCAAAAGAACAGCATAAAGGGATGTTGAAGAAATTGACCCATGGCGAGTTTGACAGCAAGATCAACGCTCTGGGCATTTCTTTGGGAGCTGCTGTTTCGCAGACACAAGCTTCTCCGATCACAACCTCAGCGGAAAAAAAGAATAAAAACCGTTCCGAAATGGAAGAGACTGTCGAAATAGCCCCTGAGCCGGTTGAAATTGTCGAAGAGCCTGTTATTGACAAGTTCAACCAGACCAGAGCAACCCGAGCCGCTTCGCTCGACGACCAGATTTTGCTTACTTGACAGCCGGGCAGAAGCGTTGATGCTGTGCTTGACATCATTGCGGTCTTGGGTTTCTTAGGGTTGCGAAGTCCATACCGCTCGGTTCCTGGAATACGCGTAACCCGAACTCGGGTATGGCCGCCAGGATGTGATCGAAGATGTCTGCCTGGATTGCTTCATAATTTACCCAGTTTTTGTCGGAACTGAAAATATAGATTTCAATCGGCAGTCCCTTTGGGGTTGGCTGAAGGTGCCTGACAAGGAATGTCATGTCCTTATTGATTTTCGGGTTACTGTGGAGATAGTTTTCCAGATAGGCGCGGAAAATACCTAAATTTGTCTGGCGGCGACCATTGACTATCGTCGTGGACAGATCAATATTTTTTTCCGCGTTGTCTGTATCAATGGCTTTTTGTTTTTCTTCAACATACTTTTTCAGGACCCCGATCTTTCTGAAATTCGCCAACATGTCCTCATCTGCAAATTTAACCGTATTCATGTCAATGTAGATGGAACGCTTGATGCGGCGGCCACCCGATTCACTCATTCCCCGCCAGTTTTTGAAGGAATCGGATATAAGTGCATAGGTAGGAATGGTCGTAATCGTTTTATCCCAATTTTGAACCTTTACCGTATTTACCGTGACTTCAATAACATCACCATCTGCACCATATTTCGACATTTCGATCCAGTCTCCCTCGCGAACCATGTCGTTGGCTCCAAGCTGAATTCCGGCAACGAAGCCAAGAATGGTATCTTTAAACACCAGCATGGTGACAGCAGTCAGCCCGCCCATCAGACCAAACAGATTCCATGGAGACTTATCCAGTAATACAGAAACAATGAATATCCCGGCAAATAAATAAACCACAATCAGCAAAACCTGAAACAGGGGACGGAGCGGTCTTTTCTGGGCTCTGTTGCCTGTATGGTAAATGTCGGAAACTGTACTCAGGAAAGCCTCTATCGCTCGGGCGCAAATCAGAATGATGATGGCAAATAGAACCCGTTTGATCAGGATATAATGTTCAGGTGCCAACCGCTCTATTCCCAGATAGATGAGTGTGAAGGGGACTAGTCGTAGGGCACGATGAAAAACCCGGCGCTCCAATAAGCGATCATCCCATTTGTTGGAGGTTTTCTGGGTGAGGCGATGAATCAGTTTCAGCAGATAATTTCTTAATAGCAGGTAGGCAAAAAATGAGCAGACAGCAATCAGAATAATGAGCGTCGTCGCAGCAACCTCATCAACCACCTCTGGGCTGGTTCCGAGCCTGGTCAAGATATCTTCAATCCAGTTTTTAATCATGTTCGTCCCCCATTTTATTGCAGGAATGTCGGTTTTTTCATGGGACGACTTCCAGTCCGTCGCAAAACTTATTGCCAGAGGCCGAGTTTTTCCTCTGGGCATGTTGTTCCAATTTTAAAAATTCTTTTTTATAGCGGAACTCGAAACGGCGAAACACAGAAGCCAGGCCGCTGCTTAGCAACTGTCGATTGAGCATTTTGCCGTCAGGCAGATAGACATAAGCGAGGAGTCTGCCGTGTTTGTCCCGTTCAATTTTATCTGTGACAAGCCTGACCCTTTTGCCTTTCGCTTCTGCAATATTAAACTCTTTTGCTTTTCGCGAAATCTGCCTCAGCCTGTCGAGCGAAACAGCGAACCTTTTTTGATAATATCGATCACGGTGGGACGCTTTATATTCTGGCGCGTCGATCCCGATCAGCCGAACTTTACCAATCTCTTCGACCTTAATGGTGTCCCCGTCATAGATCCATGAGACCCGACCCGAGTGTTCAGCAGCATGTAGACTGCTCGCTGCAAGGATCCAAACAAGAAAGAAGAGAGTCCAGACTCTGACCGACACTTATCTTCCCCACAGCAGGCGGGTGAAGAATCCTACAAAAAAAGCCCCAGATCAAATTTGAGAGAATAATGAACAGCGGGGCAAACATACCCAGATCCAATGCGGCGAGGCCTTTATTGTAGAGATTGGGATAGAGATAGAAAAGCGCGAACAGTGACGGGATCCAGGAAAACCACAGCCCTTTACGGATCCAGTGGCGCCGGTGACGAGGGATGCCGACGGTGAAAAAGTAAGCGAGTCCCCAGAGTCCACCGAAAAACATTTTGGGGTAAAGGGCGCTCAAATTCAGGCTTTGGCCGATTTTTACTTCAAGCAGACCGGTGATCCCCCATCGGTTGCAGGACCAGATAAAAAGAGCGCTGACAACCGCTGCGAGCAGTCCAGCGACAAAACAGACAGCCAATAGTGCACCACTTTTAGGCATGGTTCCTCCTGGATGGGCAGCATACAGCTTGCACTGGGCAAGATTAAAAAAAGGGATCTAGCGGTCGTTTGGATCCGTAAGAATTTCGTTCATACTGCCACTGCGATATCCTTGCAGATCAAGCGTAATATAGTCAAACCCATTCTGCTTGAATTTGGTAACAAGTTGCTGCCGCAGGTTGTCATTCAACATTTTTGCCATCTGCGCAGGTGCAATTTCTATTCTTGCAATCCGGTCATGAAATCGAACCCTGTAATGGGTGAAACCGTGGAGGCGTAGCCATTCTTCGCAGGCTCCAACCTGTGCCAGGCGGGCGGGGGTGATGGCTGTTCCATAGGGAAATCGGGTCGCCAGGCAAGCAAAGGCCTGTTTGTCCCAGGTCGGTAGCTGCAACTGTTTGCTCAGATCCCTTACCTCTTTTTTGCTGAGACCGGCTTCAAGCAGGGGGGAGCGGACGTTCAGTTCCGCCAGCGCTTTATGGCCGGGACGATAGTCATCCAGATCATCAAGGTTTGAACCTTCAAGCAGGGTGGAGATCCCGTCATTGTTGAGCTGTTCAAGCATTTTACCGAATAGATGGTGCTTGCAGTGGTAGCAGCGTTGCGGATCGTTGTGAACAAATTGCGGAAGATCAAGAGCTTCGGTTTCGATCAGTCTGTGGTGGGCCCCGATGAATTGAGCCAATTGACGACACTGTTCGGTTTCGTCGTCAGGGAAAATCGGCGCCACAGCCGTAATGGCAAGAACATTGTCGGCCCCGAGACAGTCGACGGCGACTTTTAGCAGCAGGGTTGAATCGACTCCGCCGGAAAATGCAACAGCAGCTGAGTCCAATTCGGACAGCAGCTGCTGTAAGGTGCAATATTTATCATTCAGAACCATTGTGATCAGATAAAATACATAAAACGATGATCAAGTTCTTTTTCAAGGCCCATTTCCTGGCCTTGGTCGCACAGATCCTTGAGGCTGATCGATGCAAAATAGTCACCTAAAATCCGACTTCCTTCAGCCCAGATATGCTGGGTCAGGCACTGATTGTCGAATTCGCATGTTGGCGGGGCTTCGCCATCTTTGCGCAGGCCTTTGACACAGTTAACCAGCATCAGTTCACCCTCTGCAGCCAGAACGATTTCTTTGACCGTGATTTCTTCGGCAGGACGGGAAAGGCTGTAGCCTCCTTGTGGACCACGACGGCTTTTCAACAGACCGGCCTTTTTCAGATCCTGAAAAATCTGTTCGAGATAACGGGGTGAAATGTTCTGCCGGCGTGAAATATCTTTTATCTGAGCAGGCAAATTGCCTGCATGATAGGCCATGTCGAACATTGCCCGGACGCCATAGCGACTTTTTGTCGAAAGTTTCATTGCTGTTCCTCCATAGTTGAGTCTGTTGCTCACTATAAAAATCTCTACTTATCCTGTCAAGAATAAAGTACTCTTTTTCAGGGGGTATAATGCAATCTTGTTTCTTTGGCGAATTCATTGACAATGATTGCAATTTAACGAAGTCTATGGCTTCATTGACCCAGAAAACTGGCTGGCCTCTGTCCGGAAACCGCCCTTTTCGCAACCTCGGCATCCATCTTCACATTTGATTGTGCGGCGTATAGGTCCTACGCTTTAAGCTGAAATGGTTGATTTCCTTGATCTTGCGAAAAATTGTCGGCTTCCAAATCAGAAACGATGGCTGTGTCATCCGGAGTTTTTCGGATGGGCTCCAGCTGAATTCATTGAATGATCAGGGAGATATTGAGTGAAAGAGTATGCTTACCAAGAGGAAATGCAGGTCCGCGACTATGAATGCGATATGCAGGGGCATGTGAACAACGCAGTCTATTTAAATTACCTTGAACATTGTCGTCATGAATACATGAAAGAGTTCGGCCTCGATTTTTCCAGACTGGTTCAGCGGGGACTCAATCTGGTTGTCATCCGGGCAGAGCTTGATTACAAGCGCTCTCTGCGCAGTGGCGAGAAATTTATGATCGGTGTCAATTTGGAGAAGGTCTCACCGTTGCGCTATCGGTTTATTCAGGATGTTTATCTCTTGCCCGAAAAGAAACTGGTGCTGAAGGCGCGGGTGTTGGGGACGGGAGTTAACAGCAATGGCCGGCCGCAGTTGCCGGAGGAAATCGTGCGGGTATTTGAGTCGATGGAGAATCACGGCTAGGGCGTAATTTCCTGATCTCTTTTGCTTTAATTAAGCCTAAAGGTTGCACTTTGGCATAGGCTTCTTTTCAGGTGCCCAGATTTGAAACCGGCGCGTCAAGAGACACTACCCGACTCTTCTGTGGTAGCACAAAAGAGTCGGGTGCGTGCGGCCTTGATTTGAGGTTGACCCCGTAGATACAGCAATATGCTGCTTAAATTAATCTGATTCCACCTTCTTCCAGCCTGATCAGCTTATCTTTGTACAGTCCACCAACGGCCTTTTTGAAAACTTTTTTACTCAAGCCCAGACGGTTGCGAATCAGTTCTGGGGAACTCTGGTCATGAAGATCGAGGAAACCCTCTTCTTCAAGCGCAGTCAGAATGACACTGCGGGCATCTTTTACTCCAGCAGCTCCCGGCCTGCTGAGGCCGATGTCGATGCGGCGATCATCACGGATTTTACGCACGAAGGCGGTGCGTTTATCCCCTCTCTTCAGATCGGCCGGAATATCATCCCGGTAAAGCAGGGCTTCATAGCGATTATCGACGATCACCTTTGCGCCCAGATCGGTAAAAGCCCAGACCAGAAGCTCGACCTCATCACCTTCGCGCAGGTCGCTGTTCTCCTGTTCCAGATACCGATCCAAACGGCTTGATCCAATCGGTCGGTTACTGTCGTCATGGCAGAGGCGGACGAGGTAGCGTCGCCCCTCAAGCATTTTCTGTTCCTGCTCCGGATGTGGAACAAGAAGATCCTTTTCAATTCCCCAATTGAGGAAGGCCCCGTGGGGGCCAACGCTTTCGACTTGCAAAAAAGCAAATTCGCCGACCTGGGCAAATGGCATGTGGGTCGTGATGCGAACTTTGTTGTTGCGATCGAGAAAAACAAAAACTTCGAGGTTCTGTCCGGGTTTGAGCCCTTCAGGGCAAACCTGTCTGGGGATTTTCATCTCTTCGTTGTCTGCAGCAAGAATTACTTCATGCTGGTTTACCTGACTGACTGGGAGGGTGTAACGATATCCTGGTGTTAACATTGTTGTATCTTTCAAATGATTGATCTGCCCGGATGTTTTGAAGCGGGCAGGTTAGGTGTTGAAGCGGTCATGTTTGTTCCGGCAGATGCAGAGATAGCCAAACAGGCAGATAAGAATAAGGGAAAAAAGAAATCCGTTCCAGCCGAAATCGCGGTAGATAATTCCTGGAGCAAACGAGCCGATACTGCCTCCGGCGTAGTAGAATGAAACATAGAGGCCATTCGTCAGTCCTTGGTACTGGTTGCCAGCCATGCGGTTGACCAGTCCTGATGCCGTCGAGTGGACCAGAAACATGGCGGCACAGAATAAAAAAATCATACCGAAAAACAGCCAGATGTGCTCGCCTGAAAGCCCTGCAATTGTCACGGCCAGAGCGATCAGGCCGATTCGGATCGTGATGACCTCGCCCTTGACCCAACGAACAAAACGAGGGGCGCCCAATGATGTTACGATCCCCATCATATAGCCGGAATACATCAGCCCAATACGGAGTTCATCTGCCTGGCTGCTCAACTCTGTCAGCCGAAACGGGAGGAAATTCATCACCGCTGCAAAGACGAAGAAAAAGGCAAAAAACGCAGAGATAAATCGGTAAGAACCCCGGTTGACGCAAAACTTTCAAAATAGCCTGTGGCTGGGGTTTGCTCACTTTGAGAGCCGTCGTGTCAGGTAGCCAGAATAACGTCAGAAAACCGACCAGCAGGGTCACTGAAAGAGCCAGAAACTGAAACGCCAGCCAAACAGATTGGCAATCAAGCCGGATGTTGCCCGGCCGATAAAGCCCCCGAAAATTGTCGCTGCGATGTAGATTGCCATTGATCTCTGGATTGTGTTTGCAGTGGAACGGCCAGACAGGTAAGTCATCAATGATGTCAGGATGGCTGGAATCAACAGCCCCTGTATCAGCCTGATGATAATCAGGAGTGGAAAGCTGTCGCTGATCGCAAAAAAAACTTCACTGACCGCTAAGACGGGGACAGCAATTTTCAACATTTTATCGGTGAAACAGTTTCCAGTAGATAGCCGTAAACAATGGTGCCAATGCCAGAGGAATGAACGTGACAGTGGTCAGCGCTGCTGCAGCTTCACGACTGACGGAAAATTCCTGCGATAATACCGGTAGCAACGGCTGTGGTGCATAGAGCGCCGACAGAACCAGAATCGTATTGAAAATGATCGGTAATATTGTTGTATGTTGTCGCAGGGGCATGGCAAGGCTGATAGAGCGGGAATTAGTCTCGTCTGTTGCTGTAACAGAAAAGGGTGTCGCTGTACAGGGAAATGAACCGCAGGAGCTGTTTTGATCTCAACGTTAATATCGTATCTGTAAAACTCTTGCTATTTGAGGTTTTGTTCGCTAAGTTATGAAAAGAAAAATCAATATCATTGATGCGGTTATAGGTGTGAAAAAGCTCAGTGCTTGGCTTTTGTATGTCCTGTCAGGCTAAACGGATTTGAACCATGAGTAATAGACTGGAACGAGATCGAAGAGCGATGAATAAGAAGGATTCATTCTGCTCCGCCTGGCAGCATCCTGCTGCCCTAACAGGGCGGGAGTTGACATGGGTCGATGCGGTCAATTTTTTCCCTGTGCCAAAAGAATGTTTGGCTGCTTACCTTGTTGCCTGTACAGCTGAGGTTCTGGCTGGAGTCAAACCGGCCAATCTGATCAGGGTTCTGAAAAGGAAATGCCCTGTGGGCGTTCTATCTACAAGCTGTGGAAGCTTTATGGTGCGGAACTGTTGGAGAACTCTCCTGTCAACGCCTTGGTTCTGCGTGAAGAGAGTGATGCCTTGCTGCTTCTGTTTTATCACCCCGAGCTTCTTGAACGGAGATTATCAGGCTTGACAATGCAGGCTTTTTTGAAGCGACAAGGTTATCCCCAACCATTGACCATTCAGTCTGCACTGGTCCGGTTACAACAGAACTTTTCGTCTCAGGGCAGCCCGGATGAAGTTGGAATGTTTCTTGGCTACCCGCTGAAAGATGTTGACGGTTTTATTGATCAGCGACCAAATCCCTGGCAGGGACGCTGCCTTTGGCGTATTTACGGACCTCCGCAAAGAAGTCTGCGTTTGTATCAGCGCTATTTTGAAGAACGCATGAGTATGACTCAAAAATTAGCGGAAGGCTATCGTCCTGCGGATCTTCTGAGTGCCGCTTGAGTCGTCCATTTTTTCGGTTTGTAGCGTTATCGCTTTTCCTTATTAAATGATAATAGCTATCATTTTCTATTTCATTTGTGATTGAAGTCACAGACACCGCTCCTTTAAATCAATAGACTCCTGCAGACATTTGAGATCACCGGAATGAAGCATTGGGTAGGAATGTTTCATGTTTGTTGGTGGAAAAGTGTTTTTGCCATACCAAGGCGGCGATGCTTTTCTGTTTGTGCTTTTAAGGAGTTTTAAGATGATGAAGATTATTCTGTTGCTGTTTGCCGTTGTTGCTTTTCCCTCAATGGCTTTATCCGCGGATGGAGCTTTGGCCCAACGGGTTGCCGAGCTTGAAAAGAAGCTCAATTCACGCTGGCTGGACAAGGTTGAGCTGTCTGGAGTTGTCGAGATTGAAGCCGGTTATACGGACGCCGAAGGCGATAAGTCGAGTGACATCGATTTGACCAATGTGGAGCTTGGGATTGATGTTTCGTTGACCGATTTTGCTGCAGCGTTTGTCCTGTTCAAGTGGGAAGATGACGATGATGGTGTTGTTATTGACGAAGGGGGATTAGCCTGGGGAGTATTGATGATAACGGTTTTGCCCTCACGCTTGGAAAGCTTTATGTCCCGTTTGGTGTTTATGACTCCAGCTTTGTCGCTGATCCGTTAACTCTCGAGTTGGGGGAGACGCGAGAAGGTGCGGTCGTTGTTGATTTTGCAACGCAAGGTTTTTACGGTTCGGCCTATGCATTTAATAGCGAGCTTGACAAGGCGGGAGATGACGACAAACTTGATGCCTTCGGTGTCAAGCTTGGATATGCCCTTGAGAATGACCGTCTGGCATTTGACGTCTCAGCTGGTTATATCAGCAATATTACCTCTTCTGGTGGCTTTGTCGACGGTCTTGGTCGCGGGACCTCAATCGCTGATCAGAGTGCCGGAGCAACTTTTGCCGCGATCATCAGTGTCGCTGATGTGACTTTTACGGGGGAGTATGTGGCAACTCTCGACAGTAATTATTCTTCTACCGGCACTTCTGAACCTACGGCCCTGCATCTTGAACTCTCCTATGGTTTTGACTTTGTCGATCATCCCTCCAGTGTTGCTGTAACTTACCAGCAGACCGACGAAGCCAAAGATCTTGGCCTGGCAGAGAGTCGTTATGGTGCCGCTTTTTGCTACGAGATTGTTGAAGGTCTTGGAGTTACTTTAGAATATCTGCGTAATGAAAATTATGATGACACGGAGGAAGACTCTTTGACCTGCCAGTTGGCCCTGGAGTTTTAGTCCTGAATGGGAGGGGGGGACTCCCGACGGTTTCGGTCGGGAGTCTGAGTTATTCATAGCGTCAATATCGGATTATCTTATTGATAATAATAATCATAAGTGAGATATTGCTGGAAATGAAAACCAGTTTCATTAGTTTTGAGAGGGTCTGCTTATGGAGCGCATGAAGCAGTTCGAAGATTATCTCAAACAGAGTGGTTTAAAGGCTACAAAGCAGCGGTTTGCAATTGTAAAGGAATTTATTGAAGCGGGGCACTGTACGACTGATGAATTGCATTATGCCATTCGGGATAAGTCAAGCCGGATTGGTTATGCAACTGTCCATCGCACTTTGAAACTGCTCGTTGCCAGTGGGCTGGCTTGTGAGCTTTATTTTGGCGATGGGCAGACCCGTTATGAAATGAACAGGTACAATCAGCACCATGACCACATGGTTTGTTTGCATTGTGGAAAGGTCATTGAATTTGAGGAACCTCAGATCGAGCTTTTGCAGAAACATCTCGCCAAGGCGTATAATTTCCATATGCAAACATATCGCCTGGAGTTGTATGGGATCTGCTCAGCCTGTCGCGGGTGTGACGATTCATAGAAGATGTGAAACTTTTCAAGGTTGTTGATAATGCCTGCCAATATCTTTGCACTCGGTAGAAGGTCGCAGGAATTTTGCTAAAGGTGACGCAAATGCTTGATCATAAAATAATGAAGATGTTGCGGCAGTCTCCTTTGCTGAAAGATCTCGAAGAAGATTTGATAGCGCGGATTGCGCAGAGTGGGCGTCAGCTGATAATGAAAGGCCGCTATAGTCGGATTGACCAGACCGACTTGTCGCGCCGGCTTTATTTTATTGTATCGGGTGAGATGCGAATGCTGAGAATGGCGCCCGATGGTCAGGAACATCTGTTGCAGCGCTTTAAAACGGGAGAATTTTTCTGCCTTTCAGCGCTATCTTCTGGGCATGGTTGCAACAACATGATGGTCAGTGCTGGAAGGGTTGATTTGATTTGTTGGGGACATGACACGTTCCGCTCCTTTCTTCAGAATCACCAGGGGTTCCACCACAATGTTCTCAGTCAAATGGCGTGGCAGATAGAGCAGGAGCGGGAGATGCGAGCATTGTCGCGCTGTTGTAAGGCAGATGTCCGTGTCGCCGCTTACCTGTTGCATAAAATCAAGCATGGATGCTGCCTTTGCGAATGCCTTCGTTCTCTTGACGTGCGGCCGCTCAGCTTGACGGCCCAGGAGCTTGGCATCGCCCGCGAGACCCTTTCACGCAGTCTACAACGGCTGGTAAAGAAAAACGCCATCAGCTATGAACAGGGCCAGGTGCGGGTTGCCGATGTCCTTGCTCTTGAGGCGGTCATTGAAGAATCAGACTGTGACTGCCAGCGTGTTGTTGGGTGAAAGTTGAAGAAGTAACGCTTGCTTAAGAGGGCTCCCGAAGTTTTGGGGGCTTTTTTTATCTCAATTTTTAGGCGTAGAATTGTCTAAAATAACTTTTCGTGACACTTGTCACAGATTCGGGACTGTTGTGAGTATATATTGATATTAGTTTTCAATATCGAATATTTCAGAAAAATACATCACGACTGAATGGAGATAAAAGAATGAGAACAGGGATTTTTTACGGATCGACTACAGGAAATACAGAAGCAGTTGCCAACCAGATTGCAACCCGCATCAGCGGATCTCAAATACACTCTGCTGAAAAGCTAACGCGAGCAGAGCTGGAGTCTTGCGATCTGATTATTCTCGGCGCATCAACCTGGGGACTTGGTGATTTACAGGATGACTGGTTTGATAATATTGAAAGCCTGAGATCAGCAAAGCTTCATGGAAAAAAGGTGGCGTTGTTTGGCTTGGTGATCAATCTGGATATCCAGATACCTTTGTCGATGGAATAAGAGAGTTGTACGATGCCGCGGTTGATGCCGGAGCGACCGTCATCGGGTGGTGTTCAGATGAGGGTTATGACTATTCTGATTCAGCCGCGATGATTGACGGGCGGTTTTGCGGCTTGCCTCTCGATCAGGAGAATCAAGGCGAATTAACGGATCAACGTATTCAGGACTGGATTGAACAGGTTCTGAACGAAGCCTCATAGTTATGACCGTTCTGATTGTTGGTGCGGACAGGATCAGTGCCTTTATTCCCAAACTGGAAAAAATCGGAGTTGAAGAAGTTATCCATTGGAGCGGACGCAGTCAGAAAGTTGCAAAGAATGATATTCCTTCACGGACCGGGATGGTGATTTTCTGCACCGATTTTCTTCATCATAATGCTGCCCGGACGCTGAAGAAAAAAACAAAAGAAAAAGGACTTCCCGTCGTCTATTGTCGACGAGCCTGGAGTGAAATCGAACCGGCGGTGGCTCGATTGCTCGCTTCAGGCGACCAAGGGAAGAAGCAGAAGAGCTGTTGTGGGCAGTGTAAAAAGTGTCGCTGCGGCAACAAGACTTTACATTGACACTACAGTGAAGAACTTACTGCTTAGATAAACGATGGAACATGGCGTAGCGACCTCAGCTGATGCTGGGAGTGGGGCGTTTGCACGGCAGCTTGGTGATAGGACAGTCGCCCACAAACAGGCCATATGCTGTGGCAGGCAAGGCCTGATTGAGAGAAAGAAGCAGTCGTGATATTGCGAGGCCTATACCTCCTGGGGCCTCGCATTTTTTAGCTTAGAAACCGTCTAGGGGCTGTTATTGACCTTTAGAGGGCGAGTAACACAGATAGCATGGATTCCGTATTCTATCCGAGTGAAAATCTATTTGAACTTATGGCCGTGGTCTGTTGTGTCTGTGCAGGTGTGAGGCGTGACAGTCCTTATGCAGATAGAGCATAAGAAACACATTACCAATAGGAATAGGAGAAGTTTTTATGAAACAAGTGTTTATGATTATTACCGGAGTATGTCTGCTATTTGGTTTCTCAGTTACCCTTGTTCAGGCTCACGACATGTGGCTGGAGAAAAAAGGTGACATTGTTGAGTTGAAATTTGGCCATCCTGGTAAGACCGATCCTTATCCAATGGAGCGTATTAACTCGATAAAAGGCTATACGAAGGGGAAGTGGACCGTTGCTCTGGAGCCTTTGCCTGTGGGTGGTGAGGCCTTTGCCTATATTACCGATGCTTACCCTCTGCTGACTGTCGACTTCGACAATAGGTACTGGTATCACACCGAAGAGGAGGGGTGGCAGAAATTCAGAACTCCTGTTGAAATGAAGGGGACGATTATCGAGGAGGGGCATCCTATAAATTATCCAAAGAAATTGTCGAATGGGCTCCTTATCTAGGCGATCCAGTTGGTCAGCGGGCAGAAATTGTTCCTCTGAAAGATCCGACTCGCTTAAAAGAGGGAGATCTGTTGCCTATACAGGTTTATTTTGAAGTAGAGGTGATGCCGCTGGAAGGCTCCCGTACTTCTCTAACGACTGATCCGATGATTGAACATTCAGAGTTGATTTATCGGAAGAGCGCCGAACCTGTGAAAGTGAAGATCGGACCTCCCGGTCGACAGATTGTCATCGGTAAATATGCTAAACCGTTGGGCAGCAATAAATTTGTATGGTTTGCCTTCTCATTAACATTTACAACATCCAAATAAAAACATTGGGCAGGTTGCTCCTTTCCTGATGTGACCATCGGGAAAAGAGGCTGTTGGATGGTTTTCTGGGGGCGATATGAGGTTGATAAAAACAATATCAGCGGTAACAATCGTATCTATCTGCCTGCCGTCAGTCGTGATGGCTCATTCGGCCTTGTGCTCTTGTTTCAATAACGGTGACGGGACCGTGGTCTGTGAGGGCGGTTTTTCGGACGGTTCCTCCGCTGCCGGCGTCAGGATTTTTGTCCGGGAGCTGAATGGCAAGACGCTTATTCGAGGTGTGATAGGTGAAGATGGAGAGTTTTCTTTTTCTGCTCCGGCTGTTGAGTACAAGGTTGTCTTTGATGCCGGGCCAGGCCATCAGGTCGTTGTCAATGGAGAAGACATTGTTGAATAGTCTTGATCTTCTTATAAAGAAGGGCAATTCGCCTTTGCGGACGATGTGTTTCGGGGGAAATGTCTCGATGACATTCCCCCAGTTTTGTCGATGCATCAAGCGTGCAATGTAACTATTTTCGATAAGTCACCGGTATCCGCTTTCACTTGTACAAAAATTCAATAGGGTCCTTGTCCCGATAATGATTTATGCTGAATTCTCCGCCTGGGCACAGACCAACGTCGCCCAGTCTGCCGCTGCTCGGCAATCTTTAATATCGGGGTGGGTTGAGGCAGCTTTCCAGCGTTTGATGCGCTCTTTGTCCGGGGAATGGGGATGCTCGGGAGGTAGCTTGCTCATCCATTCGATCAGCTTGGGATCGATCGCTCCCTGACAGATGAATCGGTTGACGACTCGGCAATCGGGGATCAGCTTTTCCACGTTATCAAGACTTTCAGCGGCATGAGCTGAATCGGGATAAGCTCCGAGCGTGGCAAAGAGAGCAACCTTTTTATTGCTGATTGTCTGTATGTAAGCTTGGGTTTTTTCATCTGCTGTTCCTTTGTCGACCCAGAATCCGATGTAGATCAGATCAAATGGTTCCGGGTCGGGCGCGTTGTCCATATCAAAGAACCCGGCTTGAGGCAGTGATGTGTGGATTGCTTCGGCGATTTTTCGAGTGTTTCCGGTCCTGCTGGAAAAAGCGATCAGGATTTTCATTGTTTTCATCTTTCCGCAAGCATCCAGATGTCGTCACAGCTGGTTTTGATCAGTTCACTGTCGTGAGTAATCAGGACGACCGTCGCCCCTCGCTCAGCTTCTTTACGGACCCGTCGGCCCAATAGCTCCATGTTGTAACCGTCAAGCCCGCTGGTTGGTTCGTCCAGAATGAGGACATCAGGTTTCTTCAACAGGGCGCAGGCGATCACCAGCCGTTGGCGCTCTCCTCCCGAAAGGGATTGCGGATGACGCTGCTGTAAGCCGGATAGATGGAATTCATCCAGGGTTGTCGCGACATCAAGCTTGACCGCTGTTGCCCCGCAGGCACTTTCAAGCTCTTCCGTTACGCTACGCATGTAGAGTTGAAGTTCCGTGTTCTGAAGGACCAGGCTGCCGCACTTTAAGCGTTCTTTGGCGTTTAAGGGCCGCCCGTTAAAGTAGATTTGTCCGGCGTGCAGTTTTTCCAGCCCCATTGCCAGGCGCGCCAAGGTTGTTTTACCTCGCCATTAGCCCCGCACAGGGCAATGACCCGGCCTCGGGGAAGCCCGCCACTGAAAGAGCTAAACAATGGATATTCGTCTTTGTAGGCGAAGTTAATTCCTTTAAAAAAAATCCCGTCCATCTGTTCCGGCCGGTTCTGGTCGAGGAGGGGGACGGTGGGTTTCGATTTGCGGCTGGAGCGCAAGCCGAATCTCTGTCGCAAGGTCTCGAGATCGTTGAAAGAGCATTGTTCGGCAATGCGTCCTCCGTCCATCAGATAGACACGGTCAACCAGAGATTCAAGCCAGTAGAGGCGGTGGTCGAAAATGACGATGGTTATGCCGTCATGTTTCAGCTCGGTCAGCAGTGTCAGTAATTCCTGTGTCGAGTGGGTATCAAGGTTTGCAGTCGGCTCATCAAGCATCAGAATTCTGGGATTGAGAGCTAGCACTGCTGCCAGCGAAACCTTTTGTTTTTCCCCTTCCGAAAGGGTGAAGAGTGAACTTTCAAGTTTATGCTCAAGCCCCAGCCGAGCAATGATCGGACCGAGCCTTGACCTGATTTTGTCCTCGCTGTAGCCGCGCCATTCCAAAGCTGTTCGCAGCTCATCTTCAACCGTTGTGGATAAAAATTGCTGCTCGGGGTCCTGAAACAGAGATCCTGTTATTGCCGTCATTGCGTGAAACGGCGTGTTCTGGCTATCCAGTCCGGCGATCTGGGTTTTCCAATCAGAGTGCCCGAAAAGTAGGAGGGGATCAGTCCGTTGATTAGTCGTCCAAGGGTCGATTTCCCACTGCCGCTGCGGCCGCTGACCAGGATGGCTTCTCCTGGCCCGACATGGAGATTGATATCCGTTAACGCCTGGGCTTGCTGATAAGGATAAGTATAGCTGACATGATCAAAATGGATCATTGGGGGCTGGTGCCTTCCTCCAGGTCTGTTGTCTGGGATGAGTGGGCAGAAGAGCCATGCCTGATTCGACCGTGACACCAGGGATATTCCAGGCGATGAGCAATGCCAGCAAGGTCGCAGCGAAAAAGGTGGAATCGCACCAGCGGAAGCGCTTTTTAGAGGCATGAATATGACGACCGTAGCCAACCCGCTTCAACTCGGCGGCAATGGCCAGTTCATCAGCCAGGCGCAAGGCGCGGATCAACATCGGTACGACCATCAGCCGCAAGGTACGATTGGGGTAGCGGATCAGAGTAAGAAGGTTCATTGAAATCCCACGGATCAGCAGGCAATCGCGCAGTTGCTTGATGTCGTTGATAAAGCCAGGGATAAAGCGTAAGGCGACCATAACGGGAAGGTAGATAATGCGGGGCAGACGCATATTTTTAAGGCTGATGAGAGCGTGACCGATTTCCATCGACAACGATATGGTCAAAGCCATATTGATGAGAGGCCACATGCGCAAAAAAGGGATCAACGTTTGCAACAGGGTCTGATCCTTCACATCGGGCAGGAAAAGTCCGATGAGCCAGGTGAATCCAAGTGAAAAACACCAGGAAACAGAAAGTAGCAGGTAGATAACGGCCATCAGTCGATATTTTTCAGGTTCAGTAGACATAGGGTTGAAAGGGATCCGAGGAAAACCAGACCAATAATATTTTTAAGAAAAATCAACGCAAGCGACAGCATGAAAAGAGTCAGGACCTTGCCCTGATGTCCAGGCGATCAAGCCAGTGAGGAATTTTCTGTCGATCCGTTTCAGTGTCGGATAAAACCAGCATTACGGAACTCCTTGACAAATTTGACACCGGTTCCAAGGCCGATGATACAGCCGATATAGCCAAAGCCAACAACTCCGAGTGCAGCCAGGAACAGGCCGATATTTTCTCTCATGAACAACCAGCTCATCCCCATGGAAACAGTACGCGAAGCCAGGTCGTAGCAGCCGACTGCCAACAGAATTGCCGCAGTTTTCCGATAACCCCCACCGATGAGAGCCAGACTTTCGGCGATCAGGGCGGCGACAAGGTAGCCGGGCAGAATAATCATGCCACTGCCCATCAGCATCATCATAATGATCGCCTGTTGCAGGACATAGAGGACCAGAACCCCGGCGCGCGGAACCTTATGTAACAGAACCACGAGCATGGAGGTGGCAACGATATTTTTCAGCAGCAGTGTGAGGGGGTTCATGCCGCCACCAAGCAGCGAAACCGTGAGAGTGATGATTTTGATCAAAGCTGCAAAGGTCCCGATTAGAACCAGTTCTTCGGTGTTCCAACGAAATATCGTTTCGCAGCCATAAGTCTATTCATGACAATGATCCAGATCGGTAGCAGCGCTACGGTGGTCAACCTTAATCCGCTGGACCGGATAGAGCGTACCTTCGTTTCGACAGCGCTGCTTTGGCTTCGGATAGCGGTCGGGACTTTTCAATCGCTGCTCAATCTGTTCCCACAGCCTGACCATTTCATGACCATTCTGCGGTTCGACAAAAGCGGCGGTGCCAAACAGGGTGACTGCACGAAAATAACGACTGAGGCGATGCGATTCACACACCTTGAAACAGACGCTGGGACAATGGCGAATACAGTCGCCGGTCATGCCTTGAGAGTGACTGAGACAGATGATTTCGTCGTCCCGATAAAGGTAGGTGACTTCTGCTGCATAAGGTGTCCCTTGAGGAAGGATCGTGCAGAGGGTTCCCCAGGTCAGCTCATCCCGCAGACAGTGAATCTCTACGGGAGTCATTGACCGCATAGAATCTCCTTCAGCTTGGCATCGAGCAGCTGCTGCAAATTGACAATCCAGAATTCTCCGGCTTCGCTTAGAACGGCTCTTCTGTCACGATCGAGAAAAATAAGCCCCGCTTTCCTCCATTGCTCGAGCATGGGGCGTAGCTGCTGGTGCAGTGGCCGGCCCGCTTCCTGTTCCAGGCGGAAAATATTGAGATATTGCTGTTCAAGCTGGCCGACAGCCATAGCTGTTACTGAATAATGCTCAGGGATGGCGATCGCTGTTACCAGCGGTTTGGACCCGGAGTCGATACGGGCAAGGTAACGTTTGAGATCGCTGACCTGAAAAAATCGGGTTGTGCCCCAGCGGCCACCCGCCCCACAACCGAGGGGGAGACAGTTGACTCCCTGCTTGTTCCAGTTGTTGTAGCGGTTTCGCTCACACGGGTCACGTCGCCAGTGGGCGATCGACAGACGTTTGAACCCCGCTTTGTACATCTTGCGCCGTCCTGCAGAAAAAGTCGACTCTGCTGTTCGAGATCGGCCATCGGTGGCAACTGATCCTTGAGTCGGGCCAGTGGAGTTCCGGGGATCATGTTGATCTGATAGAGGTCGAGACCGTGAATATCTGTTTCTTCAATGGCGCAGTTGATATCGTCAAGCCAGTCGTGCTCGTTCTGGCCCGGCAGACCGTAGATCAGATCGATGATAATGGCAGCTTGGTTGACTGTGCCCATATGGGCGATGCGGTTAAGTCTCGTGATGATCTCTTTGCGGGCCAGTCTGCGCCCGACGCGGCGACGGATTTCGGTATCGAAGGCCTGAACTCCGAAGGAAAGCGATTGGCGCCACCGTCCAGTGCGGCACTGATTTTGTCGTCGTCAAAGCCGAACAGACGGCCTTCGACGGTCAGTTCGCAATCTCTGCCGAGGGGAAGTTCTGAATGTATGGAACGCAGTAGCGAGCTCAGATCGGCGGCATCCAGGTCGGTCGGGGTGCCCCACCCAGATAGACGGCTTGAAGTTGACAGCCCGCCTGTCTGAGAAGACGGCCGCTAATTTCAATCTCATTGACCAGAGCCCGGGTGTAATCGCTCATGACAGAAGGAATAGAAGATTCGGAATAGAAACCGCAAAAGTGACAACGATTGGTACAGAAGGGAATATGGATGTAGGCCATAGAAGGGGTGTCTGCCTTTGTTGCCGAAATCTCCCTGCACAACCAGTCGAATGGTTTTCCCGGCCGGGTTTCTCCGCCGGTCATCCCGGCGTGTATTGCATATTTGCGGGAAAATGCCCTGGCCAAAGGGTTGTCTGTAACTTTGGGGGGTGGCGCTTTGAGCTGGTGAGGGGAGGATTGTTTTCTTACAAAGCTGCTGTCGATGCGAGGAAGGTTGCAGAGCTTCGCTTCGCTTTCTATTTTTTGACGCAGACGGTCACTGATAAAATCGGGAACCTCTTGTAGCATTTGTTCTGCTTCCTTGGTCCAGTCCATACTGTTCTCCCTCGGCCGTGTTCATGATCAAAGCCTATGAATATAGGGGACGAGGTTGGCGTGCGTCTGTGATTGATGTCACGATATTGAAAGTCGTTATCTTTTTCTGGTCGGCAACTTCTGTTTGTGCCAGAGCCAGTCATAAAGACCGGTGAGCAGATTGAGCAGAAGCAGACTTCCCCCTATGGGGATGTACAACCAGGTGTACTGTTTCAGCCATTGCTTGAAAATGCGGCCGTTATGAAGATCAAATAGAAAGTGCCACAAAGACATGGGGGAGGAGGTGAATTCTTTTGGTAGCCTGAGCTCTGCCCCTTTGTCGAGCGGCGTCAACCCTCTGCGATAGTCAACGGCAAAGGTTGGTTTCTGTTGATCAAAGATGGTTGCGGTCGCTCTGATTCGGCCTGGACGTTGGTTGCCGGTTTCGGGAGCCGTTACTGGTGTGGCGCTGTTGCCCTGCAACGAGCAAAGATACAAGCCACGAAAAGAACCGATCAGCATGGTCTGATCGGACATAAAGGCAAACACGTTGGTCCCCATTGCACTGGTTGGAGCTGCAATATCCACTTGTTTGAAGGTGGCCTCCAGATCGGCCTTGGCTTTGAAAAAGCCGCTACGGGTGGCCAGCCAAAGTTGATCGGTACTGCTCTGGTAGGCCGCTTTGTCAATCTGCGGTCGCCATTGATTGGTGGTCCTGGAGAGGGCCAGCAGCTGCTCCGGAAGTTTGATCTGATTTAAAGGGTTGATAAAAGGAGGGCGGATCAGGATGCCGCTGAGGGTGATTAAAACAAGAAACAAGATGCTGTAAAGTCCGACATTGAGGTGCTGGCGATAACACCACTTACGGAAGGTGATGGCTGTTGTGTTTCTCTGCTCACGGTAGGGTGAGATCCAATAGTAGAATCCACTGAGGGTCATAAAAATCATGGCCAGGCCGATCAGATCGGCGAACAGGCGGCCAACCAAACCGAAAAGTGATCCGTCGTGCAATTTGAGCAGAAAACGGGGCAGGCTGACCTTGTCCGGTCTGCTGTTCTGGTCGAAGTGCAACGTTTCTTCTTTGAACTGCACTGTCTCAGAACTGCTCTCGGCACTGAAGACAGCGTCTCTGGTGACGGCCAGTAAACGGTTGCCGACTTGAACCAGGTCGACAATATCCTGCCTGCCGATACTCTCTCGGGCGATCGGAATCCAGGTTGCCTCGTCGAAGTTGTAGCTGTAGAGGCCGCTTCTGGTCCCGGCAAACAGGCGTCTGTCCGCTGGATCGTAATGCAGGCTAAGGGTATCTCGGTTATAGGCGGAGTCAGGAAAACCCCTTCCAAGTGGCTCGAAGTGGAGTCCTTGGTCGCGGCTTTGCCAGACTCCGCCACGCCCGGCAATAAAAAGTTGACCAGGGGTGGAGATACTGTCTCTTATGGCCATTCGACGTCCATTCTCCAATTGATGACTCTGCGGAACCAGAATGGAGGGGACCGACAGCCGGCTGATCAGTTTCGGGTGGTTGAGCAGAACACCGCTGAGTCCCATGACCAGAAAGTAAAGCAGAAACAGAATGCCGCTATATCTGTGCAACACTCTTGAATACTTGAATAGCTTTCGTTGAAGCATTAGAGAAAAAACTATTCGATCGATGTGCTTTTTTCTTTAACGACATGGCCGGGGCCAGCGTCAAAAATGACCGTATAGGGGACCTGAGGTCGTGGAAAGCTGTATTCACCGGTTTTATCGACAGTGCTTTTGTGAAGCAGCTTTCCGGAACGGTCTTCGACCCGGATCTGGTTGCCTGCAGCAGAAGACCCATCCGAAAATTCGGTATAACAACTGATGCTGTTATCACCATTGTCGTAGCAGGCCATGTAGGGCGTGTGAGCGTTGCAGGTCAAAGGCGCATGCAGGCTCAGGAAGGTTATGCTGATAATGAAGAGTATCGGTTTCATCGGTCCGCTTCAATCCTTAAGGGCAACGGCTCGAAACATGTTCGAGCCGTCAGTTTGATGACGAAGCCCGTCCCTGGATCTTGTCATAGCTGTTGTGTAAAAGTGATTTTATTCGACTCCAAAGGAGAGGCTGGCGCTGTATTTCATCTCCAGGCATTTTTCCTTGAGTTCTGCTGGTGCAGGTTTACGCACTGTTGTCAGCAGGATCCACTGTCCCGCTTGCATCAATCTGATGGAGGCAATGCCGTTGCCGTTGGTTTTATTGCTGAAGGCGTATTCTTCTTTTTGGGAAAAGCCGACAAAGGTAGCGTTGACCGATACATAGGGGGCAGGCTTGCCGTTAAACAACACCTGGATTTTGAGCCGGTCTCCCACCCTTTTCAGGTAAGGGTTCTCAAGCGGGACAATCTCGATATTATGTCCAACCGGGGTCGCAAAGTCCTGGGCTGCGCTGGTACCGACATGAATCAGGGCTTTGGTGTAATTCTCAAAATAAAGGCTGAGGATAAGGTTATCCAAACCTTCTTTACTGCCCAGCTTATGGCGAATACGTCCATCTTCTCTGTACATGGTGTAAAAGCCCGCGTTTGTCGCTGCGGCAACTGTATAGGCTCCTGGTTTTTTCATAACGACCGGCGTGGCTAGAAAACCACCTTGCCCTGCTTCCAGCTCCTGGCTGCTCTGATTTGGTTTAATCAGGCGAAATTCGCGCAGTTTGAGCGATCCAGAAAGTCTGCAACCGGAAAACGATGGCCAAATCCGAAGTAGATCTTGCTGTGGGCGCCTGCCCGTTTGGATAATTCGGGGCTGAAGTCGGTGGCATTGAGCCACAGATTGTGTGCCTGAGCCTGAATCGGTAAGAGGGTAAGGAGGAACAGGGACATCAATAAAAATTGGTTTATTCTAGTTGTAGGTTTTCTTTGTTTCATAAGGGTTAAAACCGTCCTTTCACATTGGCGTAGACAAAGCGGCCACGCTCTTCATAGGGATAAAGGTCCGACTTGTCGGCCACTCTGACATCGCTGATGTTTTCGACTCCAGCCTGGAGCTCCAGTCCATGACCGAGGTTTTTGCTCAGGCCGAAGTGCCAGAGGTTATAGGCGTCGACAGCTTCATTGCCAGAGGTGGAGCTGAAGTACTGTTCTCCTACGTGCTGGTAGCGGACAACACTTTTCAGGCCAAGCGCATCGACGCTGTGGGAAATTTTAAAATTGACGGTGTGTTCAGGACGGCCCGTCAGATCTTCGTCGCTTTTGGTGTCTTTGGCGTCGAGGTAGTTATAGCCGGTACTGATATCAAAGTTGTGGGGCAGCTTTGCCGTCAGCTCAAGCTCGACCCCTCTCAGGCGGGCTTCGTCTATGTTGCTGGCCTGATAGATGCCGAACTTCCCACCAGGGCCGGTATTACCGATCCGTTCGTAGGCGATCAGATCTTCGATGTCATTATGAAAGTAAAAACCTTGGCGGTTATGTGGTCACTGAAATATTCAACACCCGCTTCGTAGCTGTTCGATTTTCCGGTTTGACGTTCGGGTTGCAATAAACTGTGAGGGCCGGTGCTGGCATTATAGCCCGGCGAAACCTGTTTAGCCGTCGGCGCGTTGAAGGCATGGCCGTATCCGGCTTTCAGATTGATCCGGTCGGTTAGCTTGAAGAGGGCATAAATACGTGGTGAGGTTTCCGAGCCGAAGAATTCGTGATCGTCGAAGCGCACACCGGGGGTCAGGCGCAGGCGTTCATCCAGCAGCACGATTTCATCCTGAAGAAAAACGGCTTTATGGGTAATTTCTTCTTTTCCGCCTATGTCTGCAAGTGAATCAGCCTCAATCCCTTCGATCCGGTATTCGCCACCGAGTGTCGCCAGAGTGCCGAACAGGTTGAAGCTGGTCTGGGCATCAAAAACTTCATTTGTTGCAATGTCGGGTGATTTAGTAACTGTATTCGTGTTGAGATAGGTTTTGATGCTCAGTTTGTCGATGCGCGATTTGTAAAGATTGATTTTAGAGCGAGTCTGGCCGATCTCGCCATCCCAGCCAAGTCCAACCATATATTTTTGAGTTCATACAGGGAATCGACATCGCGATTCCGGCTTTGACTTAAGAAATCCCGTTCTTCATCGATCAGGTTTGCGTATAACTCAAAGGTATGGCCGGCGTTTGGGGTCAGAACAATTTTTGGGCTGAAGGATGTGATTTTGCGCCCTTCGATTTCCGAGTAGCGTGGCTTGTCTTCATCAGGAATGGCGCTTTCCTTGACATGTTCGAGAGAGAGGGTCAGCCCCAGGCGGTCCTTCAGCAGGGGGCCACTGACATGAGCGCCGACATTTGTGCTGTTGCCACCCTTGCCTGAGGGAGCCCCTCCTCCGATTTTAAAACCTCCGCGCCACTCTTTGGTCGGAGGCTTGGTGATGATATTGATCACACCGCCAAGGGCTTCAGAGCCATAGAGTGAAGACAGCGGGCCACGAACGACCTCAATGCGTTTGATATTCTCAACCGGAACCCAGCTGTTTTCGTAGTTGGAATGGCCCATGACCGCATTGCTGGCTGCGATCCGGCGGCCATCAACCAGAACCAGAGTGTGATGGTTATCGGCACCGCGAATAGAAATGGTTTTGCGTCCACCGGCGCCCTGGCCGATCAGGGAGATCCCCGGCACCTCACTCAGAATGTCGACAATATCGCGAACGGGTTGTTCGGCAATCTGTTGTTCAGTAATAACGCTGACAGCTCCTGGAGCATCTTTGAGCAGGGTATCGGTCCGGGTTGCTGTAACCGTCATGACTTCCTCGGCCTGAGCTTGAAAACAGAGCAGAGATAGAGCAAGCATGGATAGTAGCCCTGTGCGTAACAATTTTGTCATCATTGACCTCATAGCGTGTTCTGATGTTGGAAGGAAAGCCGGGACGACATGTTGTCGCCCAGGAGATACGTTTCTTGATCGGCAGATGTATATCGTTGATTGTTCTTCAGCGTCTGTGATTTTGATCACTTTATGAGCATGATTTTCAATATCGTGAAAAGGGGATGAATTGATCTTCGTCTCTGATCGTAATAGAGATGAAATGGATAGATTGGGCGGGCTTTATTTGTGAATCGGCAATGTGTGATTTTTGTCACATTTTTTAGGATAGATCGATGTAGACTCATTGAAAATGATTACCATAATCCGTATTTGTGCAGTGATCGTTGCGGTGATTGTTGTTTCCATATCTATAAAAAATAAATGTATCGGAGGTTGTTTTTATGGTGATGAAGGTAGGTTGCCCCCTCCTGTTGCTAATGATCTTGTTTGTGTCATCAATGTGTATGGCAGCTGAAACGCTTGAAGGGATGGCGATTGAAGAAATAAGAAATTATCAACAGATTCAGAAGATGCAGGACGACTGGACTTTGGAGGAGCGACGTCAATTTGAAGAAATTAACAGCTTGGAGACGTCACTTAAGGGGCTGAATTTCCAGATTCAAAAGCTGGACCGGCAAATTGCTGCAGAAGATAAACGGATTGCCATGAATAAGCGTAAGCTGGTTGAAACAGAAAGAATACGTAATGGTCTGCAGCTCTGGTTGTTGGAGACGTATCAGAGTTTGAAAGATTCTTATGCTGCTGGTCTGCCTTTCCTTGATGAGGAACGAAAGTCTCGTCTGGACGACTTGGAGCTTGTGCTCAACGATCCTCATACTCCTGTCTACGAGCAGTTCAGACGTATGTTTGAGACGCTTCTGGTCGAAGCGGAATATGGTTACAGCAGTGAGGTCTATCGTTCTGAAATAGAGTTAAGCGGGGAAAAACTCAAGTTGATCTGTTGAGGGTGGGGCGGCTGGCTCTCTTTTATCGTTCTCTCGATGGCCGCAGCGTGGGACTGTTTAGCCCGGCTTCCGGCGATTATACTCCACTTTCAGAGGCCGCTGTGGAAGATATTACACACGCCTTTAAGGTTGTCCGGCGCGAGACTGCCGCCGAAATGGTTGCTCTGCCGGTCGGAAGGATCTCGTTGTGAGAGCAGTCTTGAAAAGAATAGTGCTGGTTTTGATCATCGTCGGGCTTTACCGCAATTTTTGTGTGCTCAGCCGACCGATATCCGTACGGTCTATAAAGAGGTTGCTCGTAAAAAAGAGGTCAGCGACGCTTTGAAGTACGAAACTGCCCAGGCCATTCAACTGAAAAAGGGGGATCTGGCCCGTCGCTTGAAGGTCTTGCGGGAAGAGAAGCAATCACTCCAAAAAGTGCTGAAAAAAAAACAGAGTGATTTTAAAAAATTACGCCAGGCATATCAGATGCTCGAGGCAGACCAAGAGAACGATCATGAATTGATGACTAACTTGACAGCTGCTGTACGGGTGAGCGCACGTCAACTGCAGGAGCTGTTGGTCCGCTCTCCTTTTACCGCTCTGGATAGCGAGCGCCCTGAGAGGATGGATGAGGTTCTGGCTGTCGACCACTTTCCCGGGCTGGATGATATGCGAAATATGGCGAATTTATATTTCAGCGAAATTGAACAAATTGGAAAAGTGATCAGGATGAATCTTGATTATCGCAATAAGTCTGGTCGACATCAACAAGGACCTGTTTTTCTGATGGGACCATTTTTGGCCGCTGTTAACGGGGTGGAGGGAATTGAGCTGCTGCAATATAACGACAGCAGTCGCAGTTTTTCGGCTGTTGCGGCGCGGTTTCCCTGGCGTTTCGGGAGGATGTTGGATGCTTATCTGGACGGGGAGAGTGACAGCGTTCCGCTGGATCTGTCCACCGGCTCCGCACTGGAGCAATTAACTCGTCGTAAGACTGTGCGCCAAAGAATCGAAGAGGGAGGGTTTCTCGTCTGGCCGATTCTTCTTCTGGCTGTGATTGCATCCTGATCGGCATTGAGCGAATGATTTTTCTCAAGCGGGTTCACGACAATACCGATCGAACGATGAATGAGGTGCACCGTTTCGCCGGTGAAGATGATTGGGACGCCTGTCAGGCTCTGGTCGAGGGGCGCCATTCTCCCGTTTACAATGTCGTGCGTGCCGGTCTGCTTGCTCGCCATGAAAACCGTGAAGTTTTGGAAAGTATTCTTCAAGAAGCCATCTTGAAAGAGCTTCCTCGCCTTGAACGGGCACTGCCCCTGCTCAATATTATGGGGGCGGTGGCACCGTTGCTGGGGTTGCTGGGAACAGTGACCGGGATGATCGGAACCTTTGAAGTGATCAATATTTATGGCACCGGAGATCCGCGCATGATGTCGGGTGGAATTTCCGTGGCTCTGGTAACAACCATGCTTGGTTTGACTGTCGCCATACCGATCATGCTGTTGCACACCTATCTGAATCGGCAGGTCGAGCATATCATCGGCGACATGGAAGAAAAGTCGGTGACCTTGACCAATATTATCCATCGTTGTCATTGCGGGAGGTTCCGTGAGCGCGTTGCTTGACAGTCTCCTCAGGCTTGGGTCGGGACAGGGCGTGGTGGCTGAGCTTCTGGCCTATTTCAACAGTGGTGGGCCGGTCATGTACCCGTTACTGTTTGTGTCGGCGCTGATGTGGACGTTGATTTTTGAACGGGTGATCGCTTTCCACCGTTATGAATTTCGCGATATGTCCATGACCGATCTGTTGAGTTGGTATCGTCAGCGTGAAGTTCACCCCACCGCCAACGGCCTGCGCCGACAGGTTGGGGAATATCTTCAGAATCATTGCAGTGATGACAGGTTTCTGAACCGCTGTCTGATGGAGGAGTGCTACCTCAAGCTGGTCGGCGGGATCGACCGTAATATAGCCGCTATCACCATATTGGCCATGATTTCACCGCTTCTGGGGTTACTTGGAACCGTTACCGGAATGATGATGACCTTTGATGTTATCTCTCTATTCGGAACCGGTAATGCCCGAGCGCTGGCAGGTGGAATCTCAGAAGCACTGGTCACGACTCAGAGTGGCTTGCTGGTCTCAATCCCCGGGGTCTTTGCCAGTGCTGTCCTCAGCTTGCGTTCGCGCCGCTTGCAGGAACGCCTGGAAGAATCAATCATGATGCTGAAACGCTTTGCCTGAGTGCGATCAGGCAACATAAAACGACTTTGGTAAACAATAGGACTATGCGTTGTTGTTATGAAAAATGTCAGACAGAGCTTGAGGCGCAGTCAGCGCACGGCAGAAATCAACATATCTCCATTGATCGATCTGGTTTTTTTGCTTTTGATCTTTTTTATGGTGACAACCAGTTTCGTTCGGGAAACCGGTGTTGATGTCGAACGGCCGACGGCAAGTACCGCTGCCGCTTCTGAGAGCAGTAACATCCTGATTGCTGTAACCGATGATGGGGAGGTCTATTTCGATAGCCAACGTGTTGATGTGCGCACGGTTCGCAGCCATATTGCCCGTGCTATTGCCGAAAATCCGGGCGGGGAAGTGATTGTTGTCGCAGATAAAAACAGCCATACCGGGGTGGTCGTTCAGGTGATGGATCAATGCCGTCTGGCCGGTACCGAACGGGTCAGTCTGGCGGCGGCAGACAGCGGAAGCAATTAGTAGATGAAGCGCAATAGTTGGCCGGTTTTAGTTTCAGGATTTGTCTTTGCAATAACAATCAATATTGCTCTGTTTGCCCTGATCCCCCATTTTGCCCGTGTCGATCTGCCGCGCGAACTCCCTTTTCGGCGTCAGACGATTCATTTTTTTAAAGAATTACCACCACCCGAACAGGTTCAGAAGAGTGAAGAGATTGTCGAAAAAGAGACACCTCCACCGGTTCCACAACCGCAACCTGCACCTTTGTCTCTGCCCCGGATGATCCAGGAACCGGCCCTGAACCACTCAGCTCTACCGCAACCGACGTTAACCATGACCACCGGATTTAATCAGGCTCCTCTGACTGGGCTGTCCGACTTTTACTCACCAGAAGACCTTGATCGCAAACCTCGGCTCAGCTATCAGGCCCCGCCGCTCTACCCCTATCGGGCCAAGCGGATGAACACCAGCGGCTTTGTCCGTATCCGTTTTGACGTTGGCGCTGATGGAAGAGTGTCGAATATCCATGTCCTGGACTCACAGCCTGCTGGAGTTTTCGACGATGCTGTTGTGACAGCGGTCAAAAAGTGGACGTTTCATCCCGGTGAGCTTATGGGGGACAAGGTCGTGACCCGAATGACACGGAAGATTGTCTTTAATCTGGAGGAATGATCGATGACAGGCTGTCGCATTACTTTTTGTTGTCTTCTCTGTCTCCTGGTGTTCAGTACCGTCAGTGTTGGCGCGTCCTGTCATCAACAGTACAGTATGCGCGTGGCCCGAATTTTACATAAGGCAAGCCAGCAACTTGAAAATGGCGCACCGAATCAGGCATTGACTCTGCTGTCTGAATTTCATGAGAATTATCCCGCCGAAAAGCATTTCATCCTGTTTTCTCATCTGGGCAATCTCTACGCCGAAAGTGGCAAGAATGCCGATGCATTGGTGGCCTATGCCCAGGCGCTTGATCTGTGTCGAGATGATGCCTCGCTGTGGCAGAATCAGGCCCGGGTTGCCTGGGGGACGAAAAACTATGAACTGGCTGAACAATCACTGCTTGAGGCATGGAAAATTAAGCCATCGGATAAACTTTTGTTTAATGTGTCCTTGGCACAAATTCACGCTGGGAAAAAAGCGCAAGCGTTCGATACCCTTGAAGAATTACTGAATCGTTCCACTCAGGGAGGGCGTTTGAGCTGGGTTGAAGCCTATGTCGAGCTGTGTCTTGACCTGAAAAGAGCGGAGCGTGGACTTTCTGCGCTACAGCACTGGCGCCAGGATTATGAGCAGGAACCTCAGTTCTGGTATTTGCAGACATTGCTTCATGTTCGCCTGAATGACTCTGTTCAGGCCGCTGCTTGTCTTGAAATCATGGCTTCATTCCGGCCTTTGCAGGAGAGTGAAAAAAAACTTCTCGCCGATCTGTTATTGCAGGCGAAGGTTCCCCTGCGGGCAGCAGAGCTCTACCGGCAGTTATTGACGCTTCAACCAGAAAATATGGAGCTGCGACAACAGCTGATCATTGCTTACCGCCTTGGTGGGCAGTTGCCGCAGGCGCTGGAAGTGGTCAATAAGGCTCTGACGCTTCGGAATACGACTGATTTTTTACGTCAAAAAGGTGAAATCTGCTTTGAACTCCAGGATTATCAGGAATCACTGGATGCTTTCTCGACTTTGATCGAATTAGGTGGCGATTCAGGACCTGTGTTTCTCTATCAAGCTTATTGTGCTTTAAAACTGAAGAAAACGGACTTGCCCGAAAAGTTCTGAAGCGTGCCATGGTTTATGAAAATGAAAAGAAACAAGCTGTTCAACTGCTGGCCTGGTTGGATCGGTCCGGTGCCGCTGAGTAATGTGAAAGTGTCGCTATCTTAACCTTTTAGACAATAAGGTTAAAGGGCCGATGTGCTTATTATTGTATTTGCAAGGAAAAAATATCTGTTTATCGACGATGGTGATGACAATCACGGTCTCACGTATGATTCTATGTGATGTGTTTGAAAATAGTTTTCAATTTCTGGCGAGGGAGGATTTCATGGCAAGAACTGGTTTTGAACGGCTCCTGACCAATCTGATCGTCATGGGCCTGATGTTGCTATTGATTGCTGCTCTGCAAATTTATGGTGAAGATAGATCAGTATGGACCGATTTGGCAGAACCGGTTCCTGTTTTAAAAGAGGTTTGTTTTGGGGCCTGTTTCTGGTGTTTTGAATCGTAGCGGAGAGCACCGGTGAAAGTAATTGGGTGAGACATAAAGGTGGTGATAGCGCGGATAATGATTGAGTTGCCCACTTGATATCCAATTTTTTGATATGAACGCTCGCCGCATAGCGCGAAAGACCCTTTCCTGCACAGATCCTCTGTTTTTCCACTCGCGTCATAACCATCTCAGGCCAAGACTGCTTTCAGCTGAAATTTCCAGACATGTTGAGTCTGCAGTTTGACATTGATCAGCTTGCCGGGAGACAATCAGCTATATGGCTGTTTTACTGGAGATCCCCAAAAAAAATGTGGAGGTCACAATGCTCAGAGAAAAGCTGACCGAAATCAGCTCTGCCTCAGCCGATAAAATACCTGCAGAGACCGTGGCTGTAATGGCGCAGGCGAAAAAGAACCTGGCCGCGTCAGGAATCATGAATGAAACGATTAAAGTGGGCGAACAACTTCCCGATTTTTTACTTGAAGATGGCGACGGAAAGCTTGTCAGCCTGGCGGGTTTAAAGCGCCATGGCCCGGTTTTGCTGACTGTCTATCGGGGGATGTGGTGACCCTATTGCAATGCGGAGCTGGAAGCTCTGCAGGAGGTTCTGCCCGAAATCAAAGAGGTTGGAGCGAGTCTGGTCGCAATTTCACCGATGATAAAAAAATATACACCGCAGTTGACAAGCAAACTGGGGTTGACCTTTCCTGTTTTAAGCGATCCTGGGAGCAAGTTTTTAAATCAGTTGGGACTTGTTTTTGAGCTGGAAACGGCCATGGTTGCCATTTATAAAGAGTTCGGAATCGATCTGGAGCGCTTCAATGGTGAGGACCTCTGGCGTTTGCCTCTGCCCGGGCGGATTATCGTTGACAAAACGGGATTGTGAAGGATGTCGAACTGAGTACCGATCATACCGAACGACCTGAGCCGATCGAAACGATTGAGATTTTGAAGAGTCTTTAAACCGCAATCCGCGGGATGTTAACAACTGGGGAGTGTGATGATCGAAACCACGCTCCCCTGTCGATGTTTCAGATCAGGGCCTGAGTCGATATCGACCGGAGCACCGGTCGTGCGAACGTTAATCTCACAGCCGCTGTAAATTTCACTCAGACATTCTTTCGCTGCAGTCTCATCGCCACTGCCCTGCATGGTCAGGATGAAGTCTTTACCCTTGAGTTAAACGATGAATTTGCCGGCCATTTTTATATCCTTTCACTGCGATTTTTTTGTCGGTCCTCTGTGGTAGGCAACTGTCAAAGGATTCCGATTGAAGAGCAAAAGCCCGTCTCGAGCCCGTTCGCTCAGCTCACTTGAGCCGAAGGACCGCAGAGGAAGGATTAATGTCCATGAGTGACCCTTTGCGTTCCCGGCGGCTTTGTCCGAGTCTTGCTTTGCGGGTGTCTTGGCTGGTTTCGTCTGTTCTGTTTGTGGCTATTCAAACTGGGAGCGGAACTGGTTGAATTGCTCCTGCAGATTGGCCAGCTCGATTTTTACCTCGGTTAGTTCGGTTTCAAGCTGACTCAGGCGGTTCTGACGGCTGGCACCACTGACCACGGGCGCTTCGGTCGCGCGCTCTTCGCTGATCGCTTCTCTACCCAGAAGCTGGGCGTAGCGTGGTTCTTTGCGCCCGGCCTGACGTTCCAGTTTAATCACCAGCGGTTCGTCCCGTTTCTGCATGTCGGTGAGAACAGCTTCAACCGCTTCGAGATCGGCAAAAGCACACAAGCGCTCGCTACGGGTTCTCAACTCGCCCAGTGTTTGCGGGCCGCGCAACAGCAACAGGGCCAGCAGCGCCTGCTCCTCTTCGGTCAGTTTGAGCACACCGGGGACATTATGGCAATAACGCAGTGCTCGGACACCTTCGGACGATTTGTAGCTTAGTTGCTCACGCAGTAACTCTTGCAGAGCTTCGATGGCATCCGCTTCACTCAAGACCATTACCGGATCACGGTTTGATTTCTGGTTGCAGGCATTGACCAGGGCATTCAGGGTCAGGGGATAGTATTCAGGGGTGGCCATCTCTTTTTCGATCAGGCAACCCAATACCCGGATAGCTTCAGGGGATAGTTCCAAAGACATGTGCAGGCCTCCTCAGTATGTTAATCGGTGGTGAAAGAATAGCAGGTCGGTAGCTGGGTGCGCTACGGTTAATTCTAAACTGTGTTTTGGATTTGTAAGGCAATGAATTGACTGATGATATTTTGGTTGATAGGATGGTGTTGGATTTTACATTTTTTAGGGGGGATATTCGAAAGCCGTGTACATTGATTGCATTATTGCCCTCATTGTCGCGTTTTTTTTTTTGTTTTCGATTTAATGGTGTTGGGATCTGTTTGATTTGAATATTGAATGTTTATCGCTTGCATATGTAAACCGGTTTATACCTCTGTGAACGAGTTGGCAGATCTGTAAACGGTTTATATCTTTATAGATTATGTCTATACAATATTAAATATTAGATTCGAGAATGATATAATGGAAAAATTCATAGAAATTATAAGCTCGGTAGATTTTTTTGAAATTTGTCATTCCACTTATGGGTGCCGTAATTGCATGGTTTTTAAATGAATGGCGCAAACGAATCTGGGAACAATACAAGAGGAAAGAAGATCAGTACAAAATACTAATAAAGTGTCTTCAAGGTTTTTACATTGAGCACTTGACCCCGAAGGTAAGCCAACAATTAAAAGCAGAATTTCTACAACAGCTGAATATTTGTTGGCTCTACTGTCCAGATGAAGTCATAAAAAAAGCATACACATTCCTTGAAACCGTGAATGCGAAACAAATTCAGCCCGATGAAATAAAAGAAAAAGCCATGAATGAGTTTGTCCTTGCTGTAAGAAATGATTTGCTCTCAAGGAAATTAGTGAGCAAAACCAATCTAACGCATCAAGATTTCAAGCATTTAAAAGCAAAATGATTCTAACACTTATTGATGTTCTTGATACGAAGGGGCAAATCGACGGGTCGCGTCCCGTCAGACGCCTTCTTTTTGCAGCGTTAAAAAAGGAAGCAAAAAAACTTTTAAATTCGTTCGCTAGAAGTCATGCTTCGTTGAAAGGGTTGAGGTTTAGATCAGTCGTGTAGCATCGGTGACCTGTTGTCATTTGTTCCGGAAAGGTCGGGGGACATCCTGCTTGGTTGATTGTTTCTGCGATGGGGCGCCAAGGCTCGAAACAAGTTTCTCACATAGGCGGAGGCATCAATTGTGGCATGACCACAGTTGATGCCTGTTCCTCTTTGTTTGAATGAACTGGTTCTCGTAGACCTTTCCTCCCGTGTGACGCCGCCGGAACGGAGGTAATTCAAGCCGATGAAGCGAGGAATGGTTGAGGGCGTTAGCCCGAGTTTTGCGAGCGCGGCTTGAATTACCGGAGTGCA
>LQAH01000056.1_pt1 | contig 51445 bp, 66 predicted proteins | sample 1535791 | NCBI WGS metagenome assembly LQAH01 (sample SAMN04331585, study PRJNA305678) | bioreactor metagenome | isolation source: bioreactor_4 inoculated with Wadden Sea sediment 2nd replicate of a... | place: Germany:Bremen
ATGAAGGACTTCCTATTAAAAAGTTGAGTAATAGGAATAAAATTCATGTCTATCAAGATGAAATTATAGCTATCATCGAAAGTTGTAAGCATAATTGGGAGAAACAACGAATAACAGGACAAAGAGTGTTCAACATCCTCCATGAGAGATACGAAAATGTAGAAGTTTCTTATGAAACAGTGCAACGATTTGTAAAGCGTTATAAGGCTTCAGTACGATTACAACAGCAACGTGGATTCGAAGAGCTTGTCTGGCATTCAGGAGAGGCTCAGGCTGACTTTGGAGAAGCAGACTTTCTTCGACCAGATGGAACAACAGAAAGGCTTAAGTTTTTCCAGCTGTCATTTCCCCACTCAAATATGTTCTATACCCAGATTTATAAAGGTGAAAATGGAGAATGTGTATGCCAAGGATTGAAAAACATCTTTGAATATTTAGGGAAAGTTCCCAATCTCATTGTTTTTGACAACGCTACTGGAATTGGGCATAGAATAGCAGAAATACTTAAAGAGTCTCGATTGTTTACTCAATTTAAATTGCAATATGGATTTGTGAGTAGATACTGCAATCCAAATAGTGGCCACGAAAAAGGATCTGTTGAAAATAGTGTTGGTTTCACAAGGCGCAATATGTTCACTCCTCTCATCAAAATTCCTTTTGATGTTGAATCATTTAATAAAAATGAATTATTTGTTCTATGTGAAAAAACTAAAAGAAAATAAAAGTCCACTATAAAAAAAAATGTAGAAATTTCATTTCTGATGCAAGAAGATCTACAAACTATGATGGATTTACCTGCAGTTCCTTTAACTGTTAAAAAAATTGTAAGCGTTAAAACAGATGGTTATGGTAAATTTGTACTGAGCAAACATCATTGGTACACTTTAGCCTCTGAGTATGCCTTTAAAAATTTACTTGTTGAAACATATGCTTGGGACATTAAAGTCTACACAGAAACAGGTGAATACATTGAAACTTTTGAAAGGAAATACGGAACTGATAGAACCGATACAGTCCATATAGATACGATGATTAATAACATCATCTACAAGCCTGGAGCTTGGCCAAATAGCAAGCTTAGAGAGTCTATGGGTAAAGAAGACCCCTTTAGTCAGTATATGGATAAACTACCCACCAAAAGTGATAGAAAAAACCTGTTAAAACTTGTACAAGAAATAATGGTAACTTTTGATGCTGATACGGTGCTGTACGCCTGTCAGGATTTAGCTAAAAATGGGCAAATACTTTCACGAGCAAATATTACTACTCTTTCAAATAGAATTACCACATTCCCTACTGGTAAGAGTAATAACTGCACCGGAGTAGACCTTTCAAGATTTGACTTCTTATTAAAGAGGGGGCAGTAAGATGAACCCTAATCAAAAAGAACTATTAAAACAAGAAACTCATGCAGTATTACGTAAATTCTTCTTCTCAACTTCAACGCTAGATGAATGCTTCAGGGATGCGACAGCTGGTCAGTTAGCATTTGTGCAGAGAATGGCAAAAAAGAACTTGTAGCACGTCAAATTAGTAGACGACAGAAGTGTGTAAAAACAGCAGGATTTCCAGTACTAAAACATTTGATGATTATGATTTCTCTGGAATAATATTCCCAAACTTACTTTCTAAAGATGAAATGCTCACACTTCAATTTATTGATGATCGTAAATCTCTGGTATGGTTTGGAGGTTGTGGAACTGGAAAAACTCATGCTATGACAGCTCTAGGGCTTATGGCATGCAATAAGGACTATAAAGTAAAGTTTTTTACTGTCAGTCAGCTGGTGTTACTATTAAAAAAAGACTTTTTATGATGGTACCTTAGAAAACTTCTTAGCCATTTTAAGAGCACAAGATGTCTTACTCCTTGATGAACTAGGATACATCCCGATGGACCTGGAAAGTGCACAACTCTTATTTAGAGTCATTTCTGAATCGTATGAAAGAAAAGCTTTAATAATTACAACAAACCTTCCTTTCTCAGAATGGGGGAAAATGTTTACTGACGATGAACTAGCAGCTGCAATGATAGATAGAATTGTTCATTATGGACACCTAATTAATACTGGAAACAAGGATTGGCGCCTAGAAAATTCACTAATGTTGGACAACGTAAGGAAAAAATAAGAATTAATGATAGCTTAAGATCTAATGACAAAAAGTTGGAATTCCCAATGACAATAAATTTACTTTATGATTGACAAAACACAATTTCTTTATACCATGATCACGCGACAAGCGAGCAGTTTCATTCAGAATTAAAAACTGATATGAATGTTGAACGACTTCCTTCTGGAAAATTCTCCGTCAATAAAATAATTCTTCACACCTCAATGATTGCTTTCAATACACTTAGACTTATTGGGCAAACAGCACTACAGAACCCTGAATTATTACCTTATCGCCACAAAGGAAAGCGAAAACGCCTCAGAAAAGTCATTGATGACCTCATTCGAATTTCCTGCAAAGTTGTTAATCATGCACGAACTCTGGTAATAAAGATATGGGAAAAAGACCCTTGGTACAATCTGTTCAAGAAGCTGTACTTACAGTTGTAGAATCTGTATATTTTCCACAATAAAAATATTCCTCGTCGTTCTACTTAGGATAGCTATGCTCATCGAATAATAGATACACCTGTAAACACATGCATAAACACAGTAGAAAAGGTCTACTATTAAAAATGCCAACCAGTTTAAGTACTAAAGATCATATTTGGACAATAAACTCCAGCTCGTAGAGAAAAACTTAAGAAGACTACGATTTCTCGTATGATTTATACGGATTCAGGATATTGTATATTTCATTCCTTTCTGAATGATATTTTATGATTTTTTAAGAAGATTGAATATTAGCTATAAGACTACGTTTATAGATTCTATACATAAGGTCTCTTACTTTATAGCTTCTGAGGTCTTTCTTTTTTTTCTAGTCACTTATTTTCCCTTTCAAGTTTTTCAATGATGGCCATTTCAATAAATTCTCCAATTTTAACCTTTGATCCATCTTTTATGCTAACTGTGGTTGCTAAATATAACAGCAACTGTTTGTATACTTCTGGAGTGGTTGTTACACACAATCTAACGGGTTTCATGATAACAACTCTACATCTTAAATATTGTTCACACAACACCTAATGAGTAACAAAATATTTATGCTCCACCTAGATAATGCATAGAACAACTATCTAACTCTAATTACTCGTTCAGTAATATTAATTGACTTTCTACCAATAGATACAGACAATAAAGCCGTCTTATGCTATCAAAATTGCTATCACAAATAATACGCATCTAAATCGAGAATGAAGAAAAGGCAACCAATTCTCTATAATAGAACTAGTTGCTTGATGGGCGCGATTGGGTTTGAACCAACGACTTCTACCGTGTGAAGGTGTATTTATTAGTAATTAGTAGCAAAAAATATTAGTACTAGTAGGTCTTATTTAGTATAGGTTAGTATAGTATAGAAGATTAGTAAATAGATATATTAAATAAAGTTAAAAAATATAATATGCATAGGTATGATTTGGTATCACTAGTGATAATAATTGCTAACCCCTTTGCTATCCCCTTATAAATTCCTAGTTATAATAGTAATATGCTTACCCTTTTGCTAACCCCTTTTCATGAATTACTCATCTAGATTGGTGAAGTCATTGTAGCAATTCCTAATAGAATAAAGAGGTAATCGAAAAAAAATGAAAAATAATTCCAGTTCTTAAAGTAAATCATTTGAATATTTTGTCTGTCTTATGTGTTAGACTTAATTAACCAATTAAGTATATGAGGGGTGTTAGATGAAGGATAAAAATCTAAGAATACTGTTTTTTTCTACTACAGATCTTTGTTGTGGATATTACTTAGAAGGTATTGAAGCAATTCTAAATGAATGGCATGATCCTACAAATATTATGGATATCATCGAACTATACCATGTAAAGAAGTATGTTGATTCTGAGATATTTAAAGGGCATTGGCAACAAAATAGTGATGTTTATTATAAGGATGCAGTAAAAACAATTCCCCGATTGATTAGACAGTTTTATGGTGAGAATACATCCTGTTTAGTAAAAGTCTATAAGCAAATAGACTTATATGAATATGAGAAAAGTTTTTGGGAGATTGTAATAAAATATAAAATTAGTGAAGATTGGGATGAAGACTTATTCACTTTAATAGCATCTCCTACTGATATACACACATTACTACTTAATAAACAGATAGTAAAACAGTTTGGGTCCTACATAAGAGAACGCTTATTAGAAGAGGAAGAAGCGGCTGAATTGATTATTAGAAAATATGCATTTAATGAGATTATTTCATCTCCTATTTATCTACCTGAAGAATTATCAGAAAGTGATATCTTTTCAATCTTATTAAAATATATTAATAGTCAGAGTCCTAACTTGAATTATCTTAGAGGTGTTATTACCCTTTCTAAGGGTTTTCTTAAGATTCCTGATAAGATTAAATATCAAGCCAAAAAAAAATCTGACGAACTTGAAAAAAGGTTTTCTCTGAAGGGCATAATTATTATACATACGGATTTGGTGTGAAATATGAAGAAAACCAGAATACCTATATTGTTGTTAGTAAAGAAGATGATGTAAATGTATTTTCATATGATTTATCCTGGATTTTAGAAAACCAAGACTATCAGACCTTATTGAACAATTTTATTTATCTATATGAATTTGTTGATACTGTTCAATTTAGATCTACATTCATCAATAATAGGGAGCATTTAGGAGTAGTTGAAAGATTTATGGGACCTCATTATAAAAATGCGTATAACCCTGGGTCGCTTTTTAATCTAAAATTGCAACTTGGTTTATTGCAAATTGGAAGTTATTATAGTTTGCTGAAAGATCGAAATGGGATTTGGCTAGAAGACGTAATAACTAAATTTTTTAGTGAATATCTTCCAATTGAATTTAATATTAAAGATTATAGAATATTGATGCCGTCAAAAAAATCAACCTTTCTTGAAAAATGCAGAACAATTGCGCCAGAAATAGATAAAGTCTTAAAAGAATTGTATATTTTGAAAACAGAAGGTTATGTGGATCATGGTATTTTACAGATTTCTTCTGATTCTTTACCTTTAGGTTCTATTCCTTCTTTAATAAAAAGAAAATATTTTATTGGATATGGAGAAAACTTTCAAAAGGCTTCTTATTACTTATGTTCCGATCAATGCATGCTTCATTATTTAGAGCGATTAAAGAAAAAATATAAAAAGTTTTTTCGAATTAATGAGACACGAGTTCGTTTCTTTTGAAGATTACGATGGAAGAGAATTCGCAGAATTAGAATGGTTGCAAGCTCAGAAATTTATAGAGGTTAAAGAAGATGGAAAACTCAGTCTAACAATAGATGCTACAATCATTAAAGATTTATACGATAACCATGCGATAAACTATTGGCATTATCCAAAGATTTTTAAAAAGATATTCTTAGAATTAGAAGAACGTAGCTATATTATTGTTGAAAATCTTTTCTTTTCCAAACCAGAAAGAGACTTCTTCAATTATATTTTAAATAATTCAACTTTTTCCGATAGTTTAGGGATTAGAAACAAATACCTTCATGGTACGAATGCTGGAGAGAATGCTGATGATAAAATCCATATGGAAAATTATTATTTATTCTTAATTCTGATTGTAATAATCATAATTAAGTTAAATGATGAGCTTTGCATAAAAGATTCATCTGATTATGTTTCTGAAGAATCCTTAATAGATGATGCAGGAAATTATCACGGGGGCAAAACCTAAGGAAAGACGACTCTATATTAATTAGATTATTTTTTGTTGGAAAAGGATTAATTATGAAAATATATGAACTAGAAATAGCTGACCTTCAGATGGATCCCCTTAAAAAATATAGATGAATCTCATATCCAATAGCGTTGGAGCAGAACTTTCGTAATCGCTAGACCTATTTGAATGAATTAGCATCTTATAGTGGACTTATTTAGATATGAAGCATATGTCACACCATTAAATTGTTAGTATAAATCTACTTCATAGCCAGACATTTATAGACATGGGCTTTTACATCGCTATTGTGAAATTCAGAAATTTCCAGTTTGGTGTTTCCCATACGTTTTTGTTGATAATTTAAAGGATTTATTTTCCAAATCAAAGACTTTTATGTTAGCATTATAAAGATAGATGATGGAGAAGAATATTATGGAAGTTTCAAACATAGATAATCTAGAGAAAAAAATTGAGAAATGGAAAAAAGATCTTTTAGATAAGGGTGCAAACTCTTCAATGGTGAATCTACGTCAAACCAAACATACCTTGCAAATATCCTATCCATCTGATATTTCATATTTATATAATAGCCTTGCTCAAGAAGAAGACCTTTATGAGTTCCCTTTGGCTCCTAAAAAACATAAGAAAATTTGAAGAGAATTTGTTAGAACAAAATAATGAAGAATCATCTGAAGAAATAACTATTTTTGATCCTGATTCCTATGAACCTATAGATTCCTCTTGTTCTACAATGTTTGCAATCAGTAGTAAATGGAAAACAAAAGATCATCTAAGAGAACTCCAAACTTCATTAAAATACCTAAGATCTAAAAGTAAAACATATACAGAGGAAACAGGACTTCATAATCTTTACCTCACCTTTGGTATTTTGAATTGGTTTGAATCGGACAACTCTCAAATACAACGTAGATCTCCAATCGTAATTGTCCCAGTAAATCTCATTAAACAGAGTTTTAGCAGCCCTTTTATTATAGAGAAGAATGAAGAGGAAATACTTGTAAACCCAACATTACAATATCGATTGGAACATGATTTTAATATTATTATTCCTCCGTTTTCAGATGAGGAGGATATTTCTCATTATTTTGATACTATAGAAAGTTTAATCAAAGATAATTCTAATTGGGTAATAGAGAGGGTAAGCTACCTTAGTCCACTCTCATTTAGTAAAATAATCATGTACAAAGATATTGAACAACATGCGAACCTATTTGAAGGGAATTCCGTACTTACTCAATTAGCAGGTATACAATCAGATATTCCTCAGACATCCTTCTCTGGGAATTCCTTTGACCATGATACAATAGCATCTCAAAATGTATTCCAAGTCCTGGATGCGGATTCCTCTCAGCTCGATGCAATTGAAAATGCAAAAAATGGAGAGAGCTTTGTTCTTCAAGGTCCTCCTGGAACTGGAAAAAGTCAAACTATTACCAATATTATTGTTGAGTTACTTGGAATGGGAAAGAAGGTTCTTTTTGTTTCTGAAAAGATGGCAGCATTAGATGTAGTCTCGAGTAGAATTGAACAGGTTGGGTTAAAAGATTACACATTAACACTTCATTCACAAAAAGGAAGTTCTGCGAGAAAGGCTCTTGTGAATAATTTAATGCACTGCTTTCGAACAGAACAAACTATAGAGAATCAAGAAAAATTTAATGAATTTTATTATTCTTTGGAAACAAAAAAACAAAAATTAATTGATTATGTCACAGAGATAAAGAACATTAATGAGCCTCTTGGTATGAGTATGTATGACATACATGGTGAGCTTGTTAAATTATCAGGAGTCGAGAAAATTATTGATATTAATGAAGAGCTTCTCTCAAGAGTCTCTCAGCGAGAATTACACTCTGCTTTAGAATTAATCAGGCAAGCAGGAGAGCTTCATGTTTCCTTAATTCGTAATCCCAATGCTCATTATTGGGAGAATCATGAGAAATTATCTGTATCATTACGTCTCAATGAGAAAATTTTAATGCATGGGAATCTTCTCATTTCTTTATTTACACCTTTTCTTAAAACAATAGAATCTATTGAAACACTCGGTTTTGCTTCTTTAAAATCAATTGATGACCTTATACCTGTTTCTAACATACTGCGTGATATTAAAGATGCGAAACCCATTCTTCCTGAATGGAAAAATGACGTGGATTTACCTAGTATATTACTCCTTATAGAACAGGTAAAAGAATATAAGTGCACCTTGAATTTATTAATTGAGAATATTTCAAAAAACTATTACAAAGAATTGCTTACAAAAGATTTTTTAAAATTTAAACAATTATTAGAAAAAGAAAAGTTAACATTATTATCTATACTTGGAATACCTTTAAATAAACCGATTCCTGAAATAAAATACTTAAACGACTCTCTTCGCCATCTCGATACTCTAATACAAGAGGGGGAATCTGTAATAAAAGAAGTAGCTCATCTTTTTCCTAATTCACAGAAAGAATCTTTTGATACGTTAATCCGTTTAGCACCAAGTTATTCTTTATGGTTAAAATTGTTTGAAATGCCCCCAATTTGGCTTAGCAGTCCGTCAAAATTTCGTTTAGTTAAATCTACATTTGATGAAGCCCAATCTCTTTATAGTAAAATGAAAGATCTAGAAGAAATTCTTAGAAAAGACTTTATTGGTTCTTATGAAGAAACAAATTGGGTCGAACTGCAATCGTGGAATAATGCGAATACATCTAGCTTAAAATCACTTTCATCGAATTATAAAAAACTTGTCAAAAAAGTAAAGTTGCATTATATACACAAAGTAAATAAGCATAATCTAAGTAGTGTTTTAAAAATCTTGCTGATCATCAGCAATGTAAGAGCCAAATTGAAGAAAATCAATCACATTATAAGGAAGTCTTTACTGAATCGCTGTATAGTGGAAAGTATACAAGTTGGATTACAATAGAAAACCTCATTAGTAATGTTGAGAAGATGTTTACCTATCATGAACATGGATATCCTGTTCAAATAACAAAAAATATTTTAGAAAACTTTGAGAGAAATTCAAACAAGAGTTCCCAGCACCTAATGTTATATACACAATTTACACAAACCTTACAGGGTGAAATAGAAAGTATTCCAAATGATTTTTATGCTTTAAAAGAAAAAATATATGCATCAGATTTTAAGGAAACAAAAAAACTAATTGGAGATTTTGAAAGTTCTGTTGAAAGAATTAATTCCTGTTTGTCGAAATTTGGATTATTGGGATTTTCGATTAATGATGACCTGTTTTCACATTTAAGTGATCTTGATGAGTTTTATACAACTAAGAATGAATATGTTGCCAGTAGTACTAAAGTGTTGAAAAAACTAAATCTCCCAATCGATTTTAAAATTGACTGGGATTGTTTAGTAGAAAGACTCAAGTGGGCAATGACTCTTTCTCAAAGAATTACTACGAAGAAGTCTCTAGCTCCTTAAAAAAATAATCTTTTTAGAGCAGATGAAGAATTTACTACTAAATCAAAAGATCTCTACGAAGAGTTAGATACACATTTTTCAATACTTCATAACGAGAGTTTTCAATTCTTTATAACTCTATTTCTTGATAAGAATATGTGGAGAGCAAAAGATATCAAAATACTTCTTGAATTAGTTGATGGATGTATAAAAAACTTACCTCTTTTGGATAGTGCTATTGCATTAGATGTAAAAAAGGATGCATGTGAGTCTTTTCCATTATTAGAAGGAGTCGTTAGTCAACTTGAAGAAAAAGGTGTTCCTGGAAATGAGTGGGTAGACGTATGTAAGAAATCATTCTTTACTCAATTGAGAGATTCCTATATGGAGAACTATCCTACATTGTCATTTTCAAGCTTGAAGAGCACCAACAGGTTATTGATGAGTTTAAAGAATTAGATGTAAAACAACATATGTTTGCTTCTCTTAGAGTCAAACTATTGTTAGATTCAAAACGTCCAGCTAATAATGGTATAATGGGTGGAGAGGAAAGCATATTACGAAAAGAAGATGGAAAGAAACGTAAGTTTAAATCTGTTCGTCGATTGTTTGCTGAAATTCCCCATTTATTAATGGATATGAAACCCTGTCTATTAATGTCTCCTCTTGCAGTCAGTCAGTATTTGCATCCTGAATTATATGAATTTGATACAGTTATTTTTGATGAAGCATCGCAAATTAAAACTCAAGACGCTGTTTCCTCTATACTTAGAGCAAAACAATCAATCATAGTAGGAGATAAAAAACAACTTCCTCCCACAACCTTTTTTGAAGCAAGTGAAAGCGATGAAGACTATGATTCATTCGTAGGTGATGATGAAGAGGATAGTGGTATTCTTGATACCTATGAATCTGTTTTGGAAGAAGCTTCTTTGATTTTTCCTTCTCCTACACTAAGATGGCATTATCGGAGTAGATATGAACAACTTATTATGTTTAGCAATTCTGAACTTTATGATAATGCTCTGATAACATTTCCTTCTCATACGCAAAATTATCCCAATACTGGAGTTGAGTTTGTATTTGTCCCAAATGGAATATATGATAAAGGAAAATCGAGAAAGAATCATATAGAAGCAGAGAAAGTTGCAGATCTAATTTTTGAACATTTTACTAATTTCCCTAATCGTTCTCTTGGGGTAGTTACTTGTAGTCAATCTCAGCAGCAATGTATCGAAGATGTATTAGAGAAGCGAAGAGATCAAAATAGAATTTATGAAAGATTTTTTGATGAGAGCAAAGAAGAATCATTCTTCATTAAAAATATTGAAACCGTTCAGGGTGATGAAAGAGATACAATATTCTTTAGCATTGGATATGGCCCCTCAACTTTACACGGACCTGTACCGATGATGTTTGGCCCAATAAATAGGCTTGGAGGAGAAAGAAGACTAAATGTAGCTATAACAAGAGCTAAAGAGAATGTTAAACTCATTTGTTCATTCCATCCTAGTGAGGTTAAGGTTGGTAACAGCAACTCTTTAGGTGCCAAAAACTACTTAATTATATTAAGTATGCAGAAATTGGCCCCGATTCTCTTGCTCAACCTTCAGCACTAAATTCAACGTTAGGTGAAACAGAATCTGTATTTGAAGATTCTGTAAAAGAATATCTTGAGTCAAAAGGGTATACAATAACCCCTCAAGTCGGATGTTCAAGCTATAGAATTGACCTCGGTCTTGTGAACCCTACTAATTCCACGGAATACATTCTCGGAATTGAGTGCGATGGGGCTCAATACCATAGTAGTCGCACTGCAAGAGAGCGAGACCGATTACGTCAGAGTGTACTAGAGGGAATGGGTTGGAACATTTATAGGATATGGTCTACCGATTGGATAAAAGATCCATTTGGAGCAAGGGAGCGATTATTACAGGCAGTTGCTTCAGCAATTCAATCGGGGTTTATGGTGAATTCTCGAATGCATAAGAAAAATAAAATAGAATGTTCTACCGATTTAGAAGAAGATTTCTTTATTCATGAAGAGGTTTCTGAATTACTTCCTGACGATAATTTGACAATAGAAAATGTTCAATTGCAGAACCTCCCTAAATTTGTTGATTTCTGCCCAAACACAAAATTTTCATCGATAGATGAAGTCCTCACTGAATTACCTGAATATTTACAAGATAATCAGCCCATCACAGTTGATTACTTTGTCCAATTATTAAGAGATCGCTTCTTTGATGAATCTGTTCTTAGAAAGTTGAAAAAAGTTCCTTCACTTTATATTTCAGCTGAAACGGGGTTGTTTACCGATAATTATGGATCTATCTGGTATGACGATAAAGATTATGAGTTTATGACAGTACCAAGAAGAAATACTGATGAAAATGAGAGAGGAAATACTAATTCTATTTGTTTTTCGGAAGTAATTGGATTGTGCTACTTGTGTGTGAAATCCTTTTATGGTCCTACCACTGATGAGATAGTGAATCAATATAAGCAAGTATTTAATTATAAACGAGCTGGTAAAGGTATAAATGGGACAATTAGTAGTGCCTTAGATCTTTTGGCGAACAAAAAAATGATAATTCAGCGTGTTCAAAAGTGGTATATTGCCGACTAAGAGATGGAAACTCATTCCCTCATGAACCATAGATAACACCTGTCTCAAATTTCTAGACGCGATCGGGTTGAACCAACGACTTCTACCGTGTGAAAAGTTTTTATAGTTCTTTTCTAGGTATTGCTCACTATATATCCTTGTTGATTAATTGTATATTATAAATAGTTTTATAGTCAACAACTGTTTGATTTCTATTTACCCATGTTGATAGGGATGTTTTATCAAAGGACAGATTAAAGGACACATTTTTATTCCTTCAATGATTCATAATAACCTGATACTAACCAGAGCTTTTTTTTAGCTGCAAAGATTATTAAAGTCGTGCTCTATGTTTTTACTTTTTATAAAATAAAATAGAAGAATTTTTCCATTTTTCTTAACTTTACAGGGATTCCAGAATGATTTATTATTTTGTTAAAGGTCTTATATATATAGTTACAATAACTCACTCTCATTTCTTATTAAATGTATTTTTATTTAAATTACTCTATCTTATGATATACTGGTATAGATTACTCTTGGTTTGTTACACCTTTTGATATAAGAGACATCAAGCTGTTAATAGTCATTAAGAAATTATTAAATGAGGGAATGGATATTAAAAACAATATACAAATTAGATCAAAAACTCGTGTTCAAGATCATGGTGAAGTTTACACCAACGAACGAGAAGTGAATGCAATGTTGGATCTTGTAAAAGAAGAAAGTTATAGGATTGATTCAAGAGTACTAGAACCAGCATGTGGTAGTGGAAACTTTCTAATTGCATGCCTAAATAGAAAGATGAAAAGTGTTGAAAGACTATATGGAAAAGATCAGTATAAATGGGAATTGTTTGGAATTCTTGCGGTAAGCAGCTTATATGGGATTGATATTCTTGCAGATAATATTCAAGAAGCTAGAGAATTATTATTAGATAGATGGATTCATTTGTACAAGGATAAATTTAATAAACAATGGAAACAGGATAGAATTGATGTTGTAAAATTTATCATAGAGACTAATCTTGTATGTGGTAATGCTTTGACCATGAAGTTTTGTGATAATCTTGCTAATGATACAGAGAATGATATTATATTTGCAGAGTGGGCAATTCTAAATGGAAAGCTGTCTAGAAGAGATTTTACCTATTCCTCTATAAATCAATGTTCTACAGAAGGCTTAGATTTGTTTAATGATGCTGGAGAAGATGTATGGCTTCCTTCTCCTTGTAAAGAATATCCACTGATGACAATAGAGGAGGTTGTTGATGAAGCTAACACACAATCCTGATGTTTTATCATGTATTGCTAATTTGAGTAATGATGAAGTTTTCACACCTCCCGAACTAGCAAATAAGGTACTTGATTTATTGCCTGAAAGTCTTTGGAATGATCCAAAAGCTAAAATATTGGATCCTTGCTCCAAAAGCGGGATATTCCTGAGAGAAGCTGCAAAAAGGCTTCTAATTGGTTTGCAACCAATTATCCCAGATTTGCAGGAACGTATTAATCATATTTATCATAAACAATTATTTGGAATCGCTATAACTGAACTTACAAGTCTATTATCAAGGAGAACCTTATATTGCTCTAAAAATGTCGCTAGTAAGTATGCTGTTACTTATTTTGAAAACGAAAATGGTCAAATATCCTATATGAAAATAGATCATACGTGGCTAAATGGTAGATGTTCTTATTGTGGCGCCACAGAATCTGAGTATAAAAGGAGCGAAGAATTAGAATCTTATGCCTATAATTTCATACACTTATCCGATAAAAAAATAAAAGGACTACAAAATATGCAATTTGATGTAATTATTGGGAACCCACCATACCAACTATCTGATGGAGGAAGTGGCGTAAGTGCTAAACCTTTATACCATCTATTTGTCGAGCAGGCTATTAAATTAGGTCCGAAGCATTTAACCATGATTATTCCAGCACGTTGGTACATTGGTGGAAAAGGTTTAGACTCTTTTCGAGAAAAAAATGTTAAATGATCAAAGAATTGAAAAGGTTATAGATTTTGTTGATTCACGAGATTGCTTCCCTGGAGTTGATGTTGCGGGTGGTATTTGCTATTTTCTCTGGAGTAAGAATTATAAAGGACAAAGTTACATAGAAAGCCATAATCGACATGTGACCAGTATATCGGTTCGATTATTGAATGAGTATGATATTTTAATTAGAAATAATACCGATTTAAATATAATCAAGAAAGTACGCAAAATTAGTTCTGATTTTTTAATAATTTCTGCAAGAAAACCATTTGGAATTGGATCAAATATTAAGCCTACAACAAACGGTGAATATGATTATTATTGGAAAAGTGGCTTTGGGAAAATAAGTGCATCAAAAGTTACCGCAGGGTTGGAAATAATACATAAATGGAAAACTATTGTTTCGCGTTCTAGTTCAGAGCATGCTGGGCAGTCTGCTTCGGATGGAACAAAAAAAGGTGCTATCAAAAATTTTAGTTCTCCCTCCAAATTGTGTCTGTTCCGAAACATATTTAGTTGCGGGTGTATTTGATAATGAGTCACAGGCAATAAAACTATGTCAGTATCTGAAAACAAAATTTGTGAGATTTTTAATTTCAACTGTTGCTATTACCCAAGACATAACCCGTGAGAAATATAGATTTGTCCCTACAATGAATATAAATGAAGAGCTAAATGATGAATATTTATACAAACTATATGATTTTAACGACGAAGAAATTAAATATATTGAATCTTCTATACGATTGATGGAGTAAGCTATGGCAATAAAAGATTTCTTTATACCTAGACCAAATACACCTACAATCTATGCTTATTCAGATACTCGATTTCCTGGTTGTTTAAAGGTTGGTTATACCTCTCGTACTGTTGCGGAGAGAATGAAGGAGCATTATCCGACTCTCACCCCTTCTAGCTCATATACAGTTATAATTGAAGAATCTGCTGCACGACCCGATGGTTCATGCATTTCTGATCACGACGTGCATAGAATTCTTGATACTAAAGGGTTCCTTAGAGAACATGGAGAATGGTTTCGATGTACAGCTGGAGATGTTAAAGGTGCAATTTATGATGCATTGACAAACGAAATCCACACAGTTCAGAGAAATAAGAACTTTAAAATGCGTCCTGAACAGCGCAAAGCTGTAGAAATAACCTCAAACTATTTTAATGAATGGTTCTCTAATGAAGAATCTAGTAAGACTCCTCACTTTTTATGGAACTGTAAAATGCGATTTGGTAAGACTTTTACATCCTACCAATTAGCATTAGAAATGGGTTGGAAACATATATTAGTCCTAACTTATAAGCCAGCCGTCCAGTCGGCATGGGAAGAAGATTTGATGACCCATGTAGATTTTGATGGTTGGCAATTCATTTCTCGGACAAATATGCACGTAGATGATGATGAATTTGATGAAAACAAACCTTTTGTGGCATTTTATTCATTACAAGATGTGCTTGGTAGAACAAAATCAGGTGGAATAAAAGTAAAAAATGAATGGCTACATACATTGAATTGGGATTGTATTATTCTTGATGAATATCATTTTGGCGCATGGAGAGAGAGAGCTCAAGCCTTGTATATAGGAGATATTGAGTCAGTAAAAAGTGGAAATGATAATCTAAAAGAATATAAAGAAATAGAAAAAGAACAAGAAGTCGAGGCTGAAAATATTTATGAAGTTACAATAACAGCAGAGGATGAAGAAATTTTTCCTCTTACAACCGATGCGTATCTATATCTTTCTGGGACACCATTCAGAGCAATAAACACTGGAGAATTTATTGAAGAACAAATTTTTAACTGGACATATAGTGATGAGCAGGTAGCAAAAAGCAAATGGAAGGAATCAGAAAAAAATCCGTATAGCAGTCTTCCTAGAATGGTTTTAATGACTTATCAACTATCTGATGAACTTGAAAATATTGCAGCAGGTGGTGAGTTTGATTCTTTTTCATTGAATGAATTTTTTTAAAGCAGAAGGTAATAAAGAAAATAGTAAGTTCGTTCATGAGGATGAGGTTCAGAAATTTTTAAATCTTCTTCGTGGTGGTATTTCAACAGGAGCTATAGATTATTTGAAACAGGGCGCAGAGAAGCCACCTTTGCCGTTTTCAGATGTTAATTTGTTACGAAACCTTCTTCATACCTTTTGGTTGTTGCCTAGGGTCAATTCCTGTTTTGCAATGGCTAATCTCTTAGCAGAACCTCATAATATTTTCTATCATGATTATGACATAGTAGTTAGTGCTGGTCCTGAAGCTGGAATAGGTTTAGATGCTTTAATTCCAGTAAAGAAAGCTATGAATAATCCATCACCCTTAGAAACAAAAACGATTGTTCTTTCTTGTGGCAAATTAACTACTGGAGTTACAGTTAAACCCTGGTCAGGGATATTTATGTTATCTGATGCTAGTTCTCCAGAAACATACTTTCAGTCTGCATTTAGAGTTCAATCACCCTGGACATTGAAAAACCCTGATGGAAAGAGTCCTAACACAGAACTAATATTAAAGAATGATTGTTACGTATTTGATTTTTCACCTGATAGAGCATTGAGACAGATTCAAGAGTATTCTTGTAGGCTTGATACTTCAGATAGATCTCCAGAAGATAAAGTTTCTGAATTTATTGACTTCCTCCCTGTTCTTTGCTATGACGGCAATGGCATGCGACAGCTAAACGCTGCAGCTATTTTAGATATAGCAATGTCAGGAACTAGTGCAACTCTGTTAGCTAAAAGATGGGAATCAGCTTTACTTGTGAATGTAGATAATTATACGTTAAGAAAACTTTTAAACAATCCTGCAGCCCTTGAAGCACTAATGAAGATTGAAGGATTTAGAGCGTTGAATGTTGATTTAGAGGTCTTTCTTTCTAAATCAGAAAATCTAAAGAAAAAGAAAACAAGAAAAGGGAGATAGTGTCACACCAAAAGAAAAGAAGGTGTTGACAGATGAAGAGAAGAAAGAGAAAGGCATGAGGAAGAAAATCCAAGAAAAGCTCATTAAGTTTGCTACTAGGATACCAATTTTTATGTATTTAACTGATTACAGAGAACAGACATTGAAAGAGGTTATAACAAAGCTTGAACCAGGGTTGTTTAAGAAAGTAACAGGGTTAGAGATTTACGATTTTGAATTACTTGTGTCTCTTGGCCTGTTTAATGAACCGCTTATGAATGACGCTGTTTATAAGTTTAAACGATATGAAGATTCATCATTAGAATATACAGGTATTAATAAGCATGAAGGTGAAACAAAGATAGGGCTGTTTGCTACTACTATTTCAAAAGATTATTAATGGTATTACAGTCTTTAAATTGCATTAATTGAAAAATTAAAATATTTGCTCACAACCTTCCATATCTCTTGGCCTAATGCTTTTAATAGATAACAGCATTCTTGATTCTCAGGATAGCAATATAGTTTGATTTGTTTTTATCATTTAATAATAATGTTCTTTAATTAACCTTTTTTTCCAATTAGGCATGTCTGTGGGTGGGGTAAATGTCTTAGCAATGTCTTCCATATCATTGTTAAAAAGAACCAAGATTAGTTTTTTAAAATATTCTCTATAATTATTAGAATTAACGTAAATATAGTATTCCAATTCCCTATATTTATCAATCAAACATCTTTTAGTAGCATTTGCTACATTCCAAAATGACCACCAATATTCATAGTAATTGTAATTTCCATTTTCAGTAGAAATAGTCAACATAGCACGTCTAAAATCATTATTAACACATGATTCATTTTCAAAATATTTTTCAAAAACCGCATTGAATTTTTTTTAATTCTTTCAATATCTATCTCATTTCCATCGCTTAAACCAATACAATAAAAAGCAAACTCAATTCTTCCTTGTAGGAGGGAGAAGTTCTCAGTTTGGAACATCTCGTTTCTCATCTCAATATTTAACCGAATTATGTTAGCTTTTTTTTATTTCCTCAACAACTTGTTCTTTTTGCAAAATTAGAAGTTATATTTTCAGTTGTTGATAAATGTTGGTATATGTTTTCACATCCCTGTGATAGTTCATGAATGAGCTTAATAACTCCATCAAAAGTCCCAGGACTTCGAATTATTGTGGGTCTTTTACCATTTCTTTCTACATCTCCTCGTGATACAATATTGCGAATGACTCTCATCCAATCATGGAAAAAATCAGGGTCGATAATATCTACAGATAATAAATATTCTGTTTGTGCGAAAAATAAAACTTTTTGAGTATAGGAAGAATTTTTACCCTCAGTAACTATAGCGGTAAACAGATTGTTATCTGGCTTGTGCTGAAAAAAAGGAATATCAACAGTAATCTCTATGTTATTAGTGGAATAATTAGAATAGATATCAAGACACCTTGATAGATATTTATAATCTTCTTCACAAAATAATTGTGGTTTGACAAAATTAGGATCTTCTTGAATTTTTGATATATTTATCAATCTATCACTTTCTTGTGTAAATGATAATCTTATCAGTAGTGCGGTAGATATAAATCGAATAAATGCATTGTCAATACGATCTTCCTTTCTATGGTTCCAAAACAAATCAGTCCAAATCGTATCAATCTTATATGCAAAAGTGTCTGTGAATTTTTTTCCTTTATCCCATTTTTGTTCATTTAATTAGCTTTTTGGAATCCTGCTTTAAAAATTTTTCAAAAGTAGATAACAATCTACCACGAGCATTCATTTTTATGTATAAATCATCTGTAAGTCCCATATCTTCTAGTTCTACATGATGGAAAGAAATTAAGTTGGAACTCGGTTTTAATTTTTCTGCCAAATTTCCAATATTAAAGAAAATTTTATGAATATCATCTATGGTTCGTAACATAGCGTCTATTGTTGGATCTTTTTTCCAAGATAAGTAGAACCAAGAAGAATCTATGATCATAGAACTTAATAGACTATCCTTCTCAATTTCCATTTTATTTGCGACAAGTTTTTTGCAAAATCTCGTGAACTGATTCTTGTTTCATAACTAAATTTACTTAATAAATCATTTTTAATTTTATCCTTAGCGAAGGCATACCAATGTAGCAAAAATAAGGTAGTTAATCTTTGTTGTCCATCTAGTGGCAAAAAACATCATTCTCAACACTTCCATAAATAAAATCAAGTTTTATCGGATTCTCAGAATAGATGCTTGAATACAATGCATTAAGAAAATTATTTCTAATTTCTTGATTATCTGCTCTTCCTTGGGCATAATCTCTTTGAATAATTGGAATTTCAATTTTCATATTTTGACAATAATTGATGAAAATTTAATACTTGGCCTTTATATTTATGTAATCCCATTTAATTACCTTCTACCTTTATATAATCGCTAAGAATTATTACTAAATCATTGTAATAATTATCTCGATCATCTTGAGTCCAAAATGAAATTTTAGGAGGATAATCGCTAAAATATTTTAAGAATACATTTTTTGTACAAATAGGAACAAAAACACCACTTTTTTCACGGTCAATTATTGTTTTTCTCTTCAAAGGAAATACAGCATTTTTGTAACCTCTGTTAGTTTCAGAATCAAGCAATGCAAGATTAGATATGTCGTTGATATCTTGATCTTGTAAATAGCTATTAAAGTAATTGACTATATCCTGAAATAATTGAATAAATGCAGTGTCATCTTTAGAATTAAAATTTTCTGCTCTGGTCTTGAGCGTTTCGCCTTCAGTTGAATCTGCTTCTATAAAAACAATTGCTTCTTTTAACCATTGTGTTTTCTCTGTAGGTATAGAGTCTGTTATTGATGTAATATGTTCTATATCCCACTTCCCTTTTTTGAATATATCGAATGGGAAATAGGAGTTATCATTTTCATTCTTTAGCATTGTAAGGATATTATATAGAAGGAGAACTTTCTTAACATTCTTATCACCATACTGGAGACTATCCAATGATAATTTTTCTAAATTCATTTTTCATTTTTTCATCAAGTAGCTTGAGGAACGCTGTTTTTGAAGAAACTAATGACAGGTTATACAAATCTTTAATAGTTGTGATCCCAGTTGTTAATAAATATCCAATTTTGTGGTATAAATTTCTTTCTTCATACCATTCTCGAAATCTTTGATAATAATTTTTGATTTCTAACCAGTTATCTTCAAGTGTTTGCTGATTTTTATCTTTGAATTTTTTTATTAAAAAATCTGAATGTAGAATAATTATCATCTATGTCTGTTTCTTCATTCATAAGATTAAAAATAAATTCTATTCGATTTGTAGATGTATTGTTTTCGTTTAAAAAAAACCAGAACCTATCATTTTGTAATGATTGTTCGATTTGATCCCATTCTGTGGATATTTCTAATTGCTTTAATCTAATCTTTTCAATATTTGCTCCATTGAAATTTGAGCTTTTCAGAAATAATGCTTTAATAAGCTCTGCGTTTGTTAAGGGAATCTTTCCTATATTTATTCTAGTGAAAATAGAAATCGAGTCCATTTCATTACTTTCGTACCAAATAACTTTTGTGTCAAATTTAAATTTAGACTCAAATTCATTAAAATTAAAGTCGCTCTTTTCATTAAACCAAGAAGTAATACATTTGAATGCTTCTGACATAAAATGAAAATCCACATTGCTATTGCTATACGTAGTTGGTGATAAGTTTTTTAAAAATGAAAAAGAATCTATTCTTGTTTGGTATTCAATAGTTAATAATTTTTCCTTATTAACATACCTCTGATTTAAGAAGTGTAAGATGAGATATATAGTAGTTAGTCTTTGTTGTCCATCAATTACTTCAAATTTATTTGTATCCTTTTCTTTTACAACAATTGGTTGTAAGCAGTACCAGGTTTTTTCGCCTTCAGTACCGACATCTTTTGGACGAAATTCTGAAATATCATCTAACAAATCTTTTACTTCCTTAGGGGTCCATCTAAAGCCTCGTTGATATGACGGGATATAAAAATTAAATTCTTGTAAACTATTTACTGTTTTTAATTCTAATGTATTTTCCATATTACCCCTTTTTCTCTATATTTAGTGATTATTGATTTATACACGAACCTTTTACTGAACTATTAATCGACAATCACTTATTAGATAAAAATATTACACTAAAAGGTTTTTAAAATTAATAATAAGAACGATGCCTTAAATATAAGACGAATTATACCATAAAAATATAAAGCTGAGGATTTTATTTTAAAAATTGAACATATTGCATATTTATCAAAGTTAAATGATTAAAGTAAGCATCAGTTCATGGTAAAAGATGGTCTATATTTTTTACTCAAGAAAGGCTTTCAATGATAACATTTTTAAACAATATAATAGTTTTACTAATGCCTCTAAAATAAAAATAAAATTGGGAAGGGCTAATTGTGCAAAAGAAGACTTTATCGATAAAATCAAGATAATCTATCAGAGCTAACTAATAGCACTTTCTATACATATGAAAATCCCCATAATGCTTCGAGTCACTTTTAGATAATAATTTAGAAAACTTTTTATATTATGGCCGTTATTGCTACAAAACAAACATATGGCACCAAGTATGATTTTTTCAAGGGTTGGGGAAAGAAAAACTCCAGCTAGGTAACCAAGTACGAAATTACATGAACGAAAATCATTCAAACCGTAATACCAAAACTGGAGTTTCTAGGTTAATAATATCACTCACAGTTATTAGTGGCAAGCGTCTACAATCCATTATAGGTTTCTTATATCAATAAGAGAGTTATAGCATCAAATCAAGGGTGTCGGCAGTGCCATCTCTTACTGCTAGTAGACCTTTATTAATTTCTCTCACTTCATCAATGATTCTTTGTGATACTCTGTGTTGAACATCAACATCAGCAGAGACATCAAATCTCTCTGCGATATCTAATGCATCTCTCTTTGTCTTAATTGCAAATTCTGCGAGTGCTTTCCACTGCATAGGGCTAAATTCTATATTCTCAAGTAATTCTAGTTTAACGAGTAAAATCTTCATGATCTTATCAGCTAATTGGATGTGTTCTCTCGCAGCTTTAAGTTGTTCATTTTCTAGTTCAATAAGCTTCTGACCATTAAGATGAGAATCATAACTCTCTACTCTTTTACTCCAATTATACTTCTTTGACCACACTTGTAGCTGTGATTTATAACTTTTTTTTTCTGGTATAGTTTTGTACTAGTTTTGCCATACTTCTATCTGCACCCATATCACGATAACGGCAAAACCATTCATACGCTAATTGAGTCTCAGATTGTAATTGTTCCCAATCTTTCATGTTTCCTATGATTGCACAATTAATAATGAGAGTGGGATTATTAGAAACAGTTAATATATTGGAATATCAAATGTGGTGATTCCATCTTTATGAGTTGCTCCTGACTCTATAAGGGCTTCTAGTTTCTTTCGAGATATACCATATGCTCTTGCACATGCTGAAAATGAATCGCATCTAAAACAGGTTGTTGCAGTATAAGCACACACCGCTTCCCCTAGACGTGGTAGAGTCTTCTTGCTTTTTTCACCAGTAGCTAGATCCAAACAGTAACCTTTAAAAATTATTCCCTCTTCGAGGAGGGATTTAAACCTTGTATACGATATATCCAGATATCTAATTGCATCTTTTTGAGTACTGAATTCTTTTATTGTTTTACCTTTTCTTTGCAATATTATTTTCATTAATACCTCTTCCTCTGGAGTCTCTTCCCTTGATAGTAATACCTCATTTCAACCTCTCTTTCTTTCGATAATCTTTACCAGTGAATTCAATTATCATTCCTTCTCCTGCAACTCTTGAAAAAGCAGAAATACCTATCACAGTCTCTAAATCTGCTCTATTTGAATTTGAGATAAGCACCGTTGGCTTCATCGCATCGTATCGCTCATTGATTAAACGGTAGAGGTAAATATGCTCTGTTTGGGTTCCATACTTCTTGTCAATCTCATCAACAACAAGGTAGTCATACTCGGTGAACTCTGCTAGAACCTTCAAAGGATCTCCTCCGTTGAAGGAGTTCTTAATCATGTCAAAATAATCAGCAGCGAGGATGTACTGTGCATATCTATCTTTTTCCCATTGTTGTTTGATTGCACAATACGCCAACATGGTTTTTCCAGTTCCATTAGCACCGTGTAGAATGCCTGGTCTTCCTGAGGCCATGTGAGCTACTATTGCTCTGTCTCGATTATCACTACATTTATAATCTGTAAATGTGTAGTCTCTGTAACGCAAGGGAATCGTATGACACCTTTGGTGGAATAGTTCTTTGTTGTAAGCTTCTTCCTGTATAGTCACTTCTATCTCAACCATATTGGCTAGGTCTACATCTGTTGTTGGAACACCTGTTTTTTGCTCTTGCTCGATTAGCATTAGATATATTTGATCTGATTTTGATACCCTTCCCCTTACAGCATTCTTATTAAAATTATTCTTCAAACATTTCTTAAAGCTCATTCCATCCCTCCATTGATGATTCATAACCTTCTGGCTTCCATCCTTTTGGTTTGATATAAGAATTGGTTTTGCTTTGAGCATTATCTCCCTTCTCCCAGGTTCTCACACTTGCTTTCCAATCTTTCATTTCATTCTTTCCCACCTTCCAGCCTTTAGACTCATAGAAGTCAAAGAACTTTTCAGGGTCTACAGTGTTTTTTCGATCCTTGCAATATTCTTTAAGTTCATCAACTGATGGTTTAATGAACTTTTTATATCCTGTTTTTCTCTTTGTGGGGGTTATCTCTTTATTCGGTTCAGGAATTGGTTTAGGAGTAGGAATTGGTTTAGGAGTAGGAATAGGGGCATTACACTCTGTATCCTTTATGGATTCTCTTTGCATTCTGTCAGTATTAGCCTTAGCATTATTCCATCTTATATCAGCTGCAATTTTAGCTTGTTCGCTTCTTTTTATCTGAATGATAAATCCAAGGTTGGTGTTCTTTCCAATCATGGATGACATAGCCATTCTGAGTTTTATCTAAAAATTTCACTTCAACAAGTGTGTGAACTAGAGATCCTTCCCCCTCATTCCATTCAGCAAGGTATTCTATATCTTCTATACTACAATCTTTAAGCAATCCCTTCGGATATTGCTTCCCTACTACTGAGAATAGCTTGATAAGTGAGTAGAAAGCTTTCAAACCACATTTTCTGATTAACTTTTTCGTTTTATGTGATCAACAAAATCGACACTTAATCTCATATCATTTTTGCCATATTGAATTTCCTCATATGTTAGAACACTCTTTTTCTCAATCCAACTATTGAGGGTCTCAATATTGAAAAGAACTCTACTTCCAACTTTTGTATATGGGATAGTTCTCAACCAGACATACTTACGAATTGTGTTTTCTGAGAGACCTAAGTAGGTTGAGACTTCCTTGATAGAAAGATACTGTTTGGGGATATTAGTTTTATTATGCATATACGCACCTCCTAGTAATTAATGACTCAATTATAAGGGGTGGTCTTTTCAAACGGGGTGTTGGGTTGGTAGGAATGGGTATCGTCAGGGTATTGCTAGGGTATTAATTTAGATTATCTTTCATCTAAGTAGGCGTCCATCTCTTTTTTGTTGCACCTGTTTCTTTCTTAGCAGCGTTGATTTTACCAATGGAAAAGCCATTTCCTGTGTTTGGATTTATAATACTTCTTGCTAGTTCTGGGCCATTTGGCATAGATACCATATTAGCGAGAAGATAATCTTTCCATTCAGAAAAGAGTTTTTCAAGGGAGAGCCCCATTGGGGAGTATTTGCCATTACCCAGTATTTTTAGTAATCCTGCTTCATGAGCAATTCGATATGCAGGAGGGATAGTGTCTAGTGAAAACGAATAGTTTATAACTGGTTGTTCAGTACCTTCGAGAGAATGCGATATAAGATCAGTACAAATAGTAATTAATTCATTCATAATAGAGGTGATATAATTAATGATTTTTCTAATTGCTATCATAGAGTTATTATCGTAAGTAGAAAGTATGTGTATAAACTCAATCTCACAAATTTTACTATTAGCAAAAGGTTTTTCATAACTGGGATTTTTTGAATAGTTTGAATAATAATCACTTATTTCATCTAAAATCATGAATTCGGGTAATAAATTCTCATTATTGATTTTATTCCCGATAAGCCAGAAAGCACATATTTGAGTTTTATCCTGTACCATCTCGATAGATTTTTCATGAGAGATAAAACTTTTTGAATCGGTTAGCTTTTTCCAGAACTGATTAAAACCAATTTTTTCATAAAAACTATCTTCTATGATATCAAGCTCTTTTTTTATAAGTTGCAAATAGTATTGATTTTCTATCGTATACTTCCATTAAGCTTAGATATTTTTTGTTGATTTTTACTATTCTTTCCATCTTGGAATTGATTGTGTATTGCTGATACCTTAAGTAGGTCTATCGCCTCTTGAATAATATGCCCCCCATACAAAATAAAATTACTTTTGGAAGCATAGTCCTTAGAGGTAAAGCTCTTATGTGGAATATACCGTAGGTAATCCAGAAAATAGATTACAACATTTTGTTCTGAAGGAGTTTCCATATTGTTATTCGTCCTTTGTTGTTTCTTTTGAAAAGAGTGAACTAATGGCCTTCCCCACATCAAGTAGTTCTTTTTGTGTGCTATGTGTATATCGATTAGTCATTTCTATAGACTCATGCCCTACTATAGCCATGAGAGATTTATCTTCTACTTTGCCTCTTAGAGAAGAGTTGAAACTATGTCTTAAGCTATGAAAGTCAATATTTCGTTCGATTCTTTCTTCGTCTGTTATCCCTATATGGTTGATAGCTTTGTAGAGCTGATTTCTTAAGTAACTTGAAGCAATTGGATTCTCTTCTGAATCAGTTGACCAGAACACCCTGGTGTTGTTAGGGTAGGGACTACTTTGAGCCATATTGATAAGTTCTAAACAAAGCTTAGCAGGAACTGGCACCTCTCGAGATCTTTTCCCTTTAGTAGATTTTTCTCCAGCGTAAACGTTCACAGCTCTGTCTACTGTAATAATACCATACTCTTCGTTAACTATGTGTATCTGATCTATTCGGAGAGCTCTAATCTCACCAGACCTCATTCCTGTGTAAGTTGCGAGAGCAACAGATAGATAAGGTTTAAGATCTGTTTTAACAAGGAAGGATTTTTCTACTAATGTTTTATCAGGTCCTCTTACCTTCTTAATTTCGTCAACTCCAATAGTACCTTTCTTATAGAGTATATCCATAATTTTTATGAGTTCTTCGATAGTATAGATTCCTCTTTTCTTATAGGTACTCGTGAGAGGTTCTACGCCATCCATAGGGTTATGGGCAACTAACTTCTTTCTTGTAGCTTCTTTTAAAGGCCCCGCAATACTTTGAATTACTTTTTGGATGGTAGCGTTTGAAAGGTCGTTTGCATCAAGTAGAGTATCCATCACCTTTTCTACATGTGATGCTTTTACATCTGCCAAATTAAGTGTTTTAGGGAGTAGGGGAAGGGCATGGAGCTTAAAGTTTCTATACATTGTAATGGCGTAGTCTTTACCAATACTATTGGGGGATTTTTGATTCCGCCTTTTTATATATTCAGATGTTTCAAAGTTCCAATATTCTAGGCAATACTCTGTAAATAGTTTTTTCTCTCTATTGAAGTTTATTAATCCCTCTGTAATAGCTCTCTCTACAACAGCATAAGCTTCTCTTTCTTTAGTAATAGGTTTTTCACTGTTAAGGTTTAATTTTTTACGTAACAGTTCAACACTCACAGAGAGCTCATATTTCCTGGGATCTTTAGGGTCAATGAAGAAAGCATAAAAGTAGCTTCTCTTCCTTTTTTTTCTAAGTGATAAATAGTAGTTCATGCTCTTGGTTACTCCTTGCATATCGCTACTAATACTCATTTTGCTTACCCCTTTGCTATCCCCTTATAGAAATTAAGGAAATATTGTAAAAAAGAAAAAGCAATTAATTTGTTACTATCAAACTAATTGCCTTCTGGGCGCGATTGGGTTTGAACCAACGACTTCTACCGTGTGAAGGTAGCACTCTCCCACTGAGTTACGCGCCCTTTATGAGGTTCTACTTTATGCCAATTCTTTGTTTTTGTCTATAGAATATAGTTTTCTAATTCTCTATAATATGAGTTGCTTATGCAACATATTAAAGAAATTCAACCATATTATCAAATGCTTCTTTCAACAGAGCTCTTTTCAAAAGTCTTTGAAGAAGATATGCCACAGCTTCTTCATTGTCTTCATGCAAGGATGAAATCATATTCATCAAGTGAGTTCATTATTCATGCTCAAGATTCTTCACAAGAGTTTGGAGTATTACTAGATGGCACTGTTCAGATTATCACAGAAGATCTATTTGGTAATAGAAGCATCACAGCTCACTTGAAGAGGGGAGAGATCTTTGGTCAAATAGCAACTACTGAAGGATTTGCTACTTCCCCAGCTTCAGTTGTTGCAACAACTGATAATGTAAAAGTAATGTTCTTAACATTCTCTCGACTTGTCGCTCCATGTACAAGAGCATGTTCTTTCCATTCTCTTGTTATAGAGAATATGATGAACGTCTTAGCAAAAAGAAATTTATTAGTGAATCAAAAAATTAGCCATCCTCTCTCAACGAACAATGAGAGAAAAACTCCTTGCATTCCTATATCTACAATATAAAGAACATCGATCTTATGATATACATATCCCCTTCAACAGAGACGAACTAGCAGACTTCTTATGTGTAAATCGAAGCGCATTATCAAGAGAAATCGCAAAATGGTTGAAGAAGGATTAATAGAGACAACACGAAGTCATTTTTACTTAACGACGAGACATTCTTGTAGTATCCTTCTAGTATGAAAACACATGAGATTGTTGAAAAACAAAGAGAATTTTTCTTATCTGGAGCTACTATTGATGTCAATTATCGCATTGATGCTTTAAAGAGATTAAGAAGTGCAGTAAGTGAACACTCTAATTTCTTACAAACAGCCCTGTATGAAGACCTCCATAAAAGTAGCCATGAAGCAAACATGACCGAACTAGGTCTTGTTCTTGAAGAACTTAGATTCCATATCAAACGACTAAAGAAATGGAATAGACCAACAAAAGTAGCACCCTCCTTAGGACAAATGCCGGCTTCGGTCAAAGTGTACAAAGAACCATACGGGGTGACCCTCATCATGAGCCCCTGGAATTACCCTCTACTCCTTACACTATCCCCGCTCATAGGGGCAATATCAGGAGGAAACACAGCAATAGTGAAACCCTCTGCTTACAGCCCATCAACAAGCAGTGCGATAAAGAAGATTATTGAAGGACTGTTTCCTAGTAAATATCTTTACGTCGTCGAAGGGGGAAGGAAAGAGAATCAAGAACTCCTAAAAGAACACTTTGATTACATCTTCTTCACGGGAAGCACAGCAGTAGGAAAGGTTGTGATGGAAGCAGCATCTCATCATCTCACTCCCATTACATTAGAACTAGGAGGCAAAAGCCCCGTAATCGTAGATAAAACAGCCGATATCAACCTAGCAGCCAAAAGAATCATCTTTGGTAAACTCATAAATTGTGGTCAAACCTGTATTGCTCCCGATTACGTTCTTGTTGAAGAATCAGTAAAAGAAGCTCTCATTGAAAAAATGAAATTCTTCATACATGAATTCCTTGGAGAAGCTCCACTTAATAACGTGAATTATCCAAAAGTAATAAATCAAAAACGCTTTGACCGACTTGTTGAACTATTATCTTCAACACAAGTCATTCATGGTGGAACATATGATTATCCATTTATTGAACCAACTCTAGTGTCTCCCAAACAAGGAGACCTTGTGATGGATGAAGAAATCTTTGGACCAATACTTCCCATCATAGCAATTGAATCAATGGAAGAAGCTGTTAGTATCATAAAAAGTACCCCTCGTCCTTTAGCCCTCTATCTTTTCAGCCAAGATAAAAAGGAAATAAAAGAGCATTACCTCTTTAGTACAATATGGGGGAGGGTGTATCAATGATACGATCATCCACCTAGCAAACCTTAAAGCTCCTTTTGGAGGAGTCGGATATAGTGGAATGGGAATGTACCATGGAAAATATAGTTTGACACCTTCACCCACTCAAAACAGTCATGAGTAAAGGCAAGTTGTTTGACATCTCAGCACGCTATCATCCATACACACCTAAAAAAGTGCACTCATCAAAAAGTATTAAGATGATTATCTTAACTTATCAATAATATATATTGCCTTTTGATGCCAGCTTCTTGGAATACCGTATCTATCCCCCTCGCCAGATTTGATATCAATAGGGGGATACCCTTCAATAGTATTACTCATGATAGGGCTTTCATCTCCTAAAGCAAGCAACGTGAGCACTGTGTCCTTTCTATAAGCTATTTTCTTATCAGTATATTGACCAAGTACAGTATCTTTGTTAGTGATTACAATGATTCCATCACAATCTTCAGGTCCAAAAGAATAATCAACATGTGTGTAATATATATATTCTTCACCTCTAGTATCCACAAATAGAATATGTGGACCCAACTTCTGTTGAATTGTAGTCTTATTACTCGTAGATTCTTTGACTGAATCGATAAAGAATTCATAGAACGCACTATAAGAATCACTTAAAGAAGGATTAGCTTCAACGAATTTTATTCCACCATCAGTAATAGTCTCATTGAGTAAAGAGAATCGAGATTCAGTAGAAAACTGGATAACATACCAAGAGTCATAATCATACTCATTTCTATAAAAGAGATAGTCGTCAAACAGTTGAATATCTTTAGCCTTATCTTCACTAAGCATCGTGATATGAGATCCATCTAGGTGAGATATATACAGACCGCTATCAGGGGAACTAATAATTAGTTTTTCTCCAAGAATTGCATATTCTTTTGCCTCTAATACACTCGCACTTACACATTCACAGCTATCATCAAGAAGTTGCTTCATAAGAGTATTACCTTCTTTATAATAGACAAAAGATCCAGCTATTTGGGCATCTTCAAAAGGACCTCCAGATAAAGAAAACTTCTTCTCTCCAGTCATTCTATCAAAACCATCGATAACAGATAATTGTGTCTCATCAGAAAGTGTGTATATCATCTCTTTGGTGATACCTATAATAGTCCCTCCATCTTCAATTATGAGAGAGGGCTCATTGTTACTATTAATTTCAAATGAGTATATATCATTTCTTTCCCTCGTACTCACATATCCGATATTATCGAAAACTCTAAAAGAAGAGATTGGCATATCTATGATAGTTGAAATCTCAAATGAGCCTACATCAAAGGTTTTTGCTAAGGAAGTCTCCTCCTCAAGATAATAGATTCTGTTGTCAATAAGAGCAACAATAGTTCCATTAAGATCGATGAGAATCTCACTGGTATCTATAAGAGAACCAATATAAGAGATTGGCATACTTCGAAGATAGTAAGAACTATCTTCATTAAACTGCATCTGTTGAATCAGATAGAGAGTCGACTCATCCATCATGATGTTTCCACCATTACGAATGTTTGAAGGACTATTCCCTCTCAATGCACAATCATTATCATAGGCTAATACATTAATTCGGTTTTCCAGCTCCTGTGCTTTTGCTCCATCTATGATGGTAGGCTTTGTAGAATTGCAACTACTAAAAGCTAAGATAATGATTATTAATGTACTAAAAATATATATATTATTTCTGATTTTTTTTCCCATGTTGGTTTGAGAATACTTTATATGTAGCCTTCTGGTCAAGAAAAAGTCACTGCATCCTTACTTCTGCCACTGGCATAAATTCCTTCAATAATCTTCACAGTCTCTCTTCCTTCTTCCCCTGTTACAAGTGGTGCAGAGTTCGTGGTAATTGCCCTTACCATGTCTTCAATCTGTAGAGTAAAGAAGTATGAATCGGCATCAATCGAATTGAAAAAGGCGATATCTTGCTCTTTAAAATGATTTAGTAACTCATGTTCACCATCAATAGTCCATACATCATTTACTGGAGCCTCACTAATAGAACTTTTCCAGGAATAAACATCGATCCACTATCAGTTTGGACTCCAACAGAAGCCCCACTAGTGCCGTGAATATGGACTTTTGAATAGATTCCCGGCTTTTGAGAGTTGCTCAGTAGGAGAGAAGCCATTGCTCCATTTTTAAAGCGTATAGTAGCTACAGCACTATCTTCAACTTCAATAGACGGATGATTCACATTATCCCATTCACCATAGATGCGTTCTACAGGACCTAAGAACCAATGAAGCAGGTCGAGTTGGTGAGGTGCCTGATTTATTAAAACACCTCCTCCTTCACTATCCCATTTCCCTCTCCATGAATCACTTTCGTAATAGGCCTCGTCTCTCCATCCTAAAATGGTTACTTGTCCTAAGGCAACTTTCCCAAGTTTACCACTATCAATTGCTTCTCGAATTCTCATTGCAGAAGGATACCACCTTCTTTGTGATACCACAGAAAGGACTTTTTGAGCCCTCTCTGCAGCGATTATCATTTCAGTACACTCAAGAGAATTCATTGCCATAGGTTTTTCAACTAGAACATGTACACCAGCCTCTAAAGCTTCTATTGTATGTGCATGATGTAATGGGTGTGGGGTAGAAATGATGATGGCATCAATATGATCGTAGGTTACAGCTTCGGCAATTGTCTCACGCGAAGAAATATTGAATTCCTCGGCAAATTCATCACGTCTTTTCTCATTTCTTCCGCAAACAGCAACCAATTGAGCACCATTGGCTTCACTAATTGCCTTTGCATGAAGGTGAGCCACCTTTCCATATCCTAATAATGCAAAACGTATTTTTTCCATCATTTTCCCTCCTGCGGTATGAACAGAATCTATAACAGATTCTGTCTGTTTAATTCATTGCATGACAACATATTTCACCATCTTTCAAAAGGGCTTCAATACCTTTGAAGCGAAGAACAATAATTCTTGCTCATAACAAAGCCCTCGTTTATTGCGCATGCTCTTCCTTATACCTTCTCTCTTATCGTTGTATTCGTGCAGATCCTCCTGAAGCAAAAGCTTCTACCTGATCTTGTGTAGCCATTGTGGTATCACCCGGATAGGTAGTGAGAAGAGCTCCATGGGCCCATCCTATATTAAGTGCTTCTTGTGGTTCTTTCCCATTGATTAAAGAAGCTATGAGGCCAGAAGCAAATCCATCGCCCCCTCCAACTCTATCATAGACATCAAGAGAGCATGTAGGGGCAATATAGCTTTTGCCATCAATATAGAGTACTGCACTCCAATCGTGTCGATTTGTTGAATGAACTTCTCTCATAGTAGTAGCAACAGCTTTAATATTTGGAAATCTCTTGTGCACCGTTTCCATCATCGATAGGAAGTGAGAAGGATCTAGCTTTCCATGTTTTTCTACTTTTGGCCCCTCTAGTCCAAGACCCATCTGTAAATCCTCTTCATTTCCTAATAACACATCAACATGTTCAACAATCTGAGAGAGAACCTGCTGTGCTTTCTTTACAGAATCCTCTCCTTCTACTGCATTTGCTGCCCATAGTTTTGCCCTATAGTTAAGATCTAAGGAAGTGATACCGCCTCTCTTTTTTGCCTGTTTATATGCTTCAATTACTAATTCTGGGGTAGTTGGAGAAAGTGCACAGAAAATACCACCACTGTGAACCCATTTTATCCCACTACTAAATACTTCATCCCAATCATAACTATCAGGAGTAAGAAGGGCAGCTGCTTCATATGATCTATTGTAAAATACTACGGGAGCCCTTACACCTTTTCCTTGATCAGACCATACTTGAGCAATATTCGGTCCATGAACTCCATTATGTTTGAATCTTTTATAGAAAGCATCAACACCCATCTTTCGAACTTCTGCTTCTACTTTTTTCCCAATTGGATAATCAACCATCGCAGTGAGTACAGCCGATGTAAGTCCAAAAGCTCTCGCTATATTAGCACTTACATTGAACTCGCCCCCAGAAACATGTAAATCATAGTGATTTGCATATTCAAATGGGATGATACCTGGGTCTAGTCTTGTTACAAGAGCCCCAACTGCCATAAAATCGTACTTCGATGCTTCCATCTTATCTAATTGCATCTTAATAGTGTTCATACACCCTCCATAGATATCTATTTGTTTATTCTACCATGTTCTACTAATCTAGAACAGTTACGCTCTATAATCGTCGCTTTGAAATTGCCGCTTGCATCTTTTCTAGTTGAGTAATTGCCTCTTCTTTTTTTTGAGTTAACAGAGATAAATATAGCAAATCATTTATTGCTATTTGAGCAATACGGGCAGAAAAAGCCTCACTAATCACTCCATTGCTTTTTACATGAACAGGAAGAGACATATCACTTTCTAGTGTAAGCTGAGAATGATGATTACTTGTGATTGAAATTATTGGTGTCTCTTGATTTTTCAATTCTCTTGCAATGCTTAATGTATCAACGTTGATTCCTGTATGACTATATATTATTGCAACATCTTCTTTTTTTGCTTGAGAAGCTACCATGAGTTGCATGTGATAATCCTCGACTATTCTTAGATTTAATCCAAGGCGAACAAACTTATGAAACCCATCAAGAGCTACTATGTATGATCCACCTAATCCAAATAATAATATATGTTGAGCTTCAAGTAATTTTTTTGATATCTCAACTATTTCTTCCTCTTTTAAGAGCTCTTTTGTTGCATTAAGGGTCGATAAAGCACTATTGAATACTGTATCAATGATATGATCATCTTCATGAATTTCATTCTCATAGACTCTCTTTACCACCGGGATAATCTCTGTTGCTAACGAGAGCCGAAAATGCTGATATCCACTATACCCGATTTTTCTCACAAACCGTACTAAGGTTGACTCGCTCGTTCCTATATTGATTGCTAATTTGTCGATTGTTAGCTCAACCGCTTTATCAGGATATGCGAGAATGTAATCTGCAATAAGACGATGGGAAACGGATAACTGATGATACATCTGGTTAATAAGATACATACAGCTTCCTTTTGGTTTCTCCATTATAAACTCCCCTCTACAATGTGCTTATTATGCATGAAAGAAATATTCATGTAAATGAAAATTTCCTGTCAAAAATGAATTATTCCTTATAATTTCCTAAATTTAAGTCTTTTAGTATGATGAGATGTTAACTTTTGCATTAATAAAGTGCTCTTCCTGGGATTATCCACTTTTTAATAAAAAAGAACCAGATTATTAATGACTCCTCTGAGATGTTTTCGATTTCCTTATATAACGATAAGACAATAATTTAGAACTTTGTAGAGCGACTTGCCCAATAAGTTGAAATGTATTGAACAAAATTAAGATACTCATCTACCTGCAGTTCTGACTTCTTCGCACCTTGCTCCAAATAACATCAAATGAGCTTTGGAGAGAATCTTTTTAGGATTTTAAAAGCCTCATTGTAAAGAAGATCTCCACGATATAATTCAACTACTGTGAATCGATTTCTGCTTTGTGTTTAAAGCACAGGAACAAATGATGGGAACAACCCGTGTAATCTGGTATATCCTTTGTCGTTGTAGTAGCTCTGATTGAGAAAAAAATTGTCAGCAAGGACTATTCCTCCTATGCTAGACATTGTATTTGTAGTAGTATCTTGACCAATCCAGTTCTCTCCATTGGAGCATTATTAACTTTTTTCAACACGTATGCAGGAGAATAAATTTGTGAAAAAATACTTTTTAACTATAATTATAATCTCATTATTTCTTACAAGCTTTAATGTAAGCGCTACTGTGGATCCCGCTTGGTATAAATTCACATTTAGTACAGATGTATGGTTAAGCGACGGAACTAAGAACCTTAGAGATCCACCATATTCTGGTATGTATTTAGGGCATTACGATGTTGAAAGAGCAATAGGTTATGAGAATACTACATCTTGGCAAAATTCAGATAAAATTTGGGGACCAGAAGAAAATAATCTTACATTTGTCCTTACGACCACCGATTCTCGCGCTAGACTTGAACATCTATGGGAAGCCAATAGATTCATAAATATGAGTTATGAGCTAAATGTTGGGGGAAGTTCCCAAGTTCTCACTCAAACAAATAGCGTGATTGAACATGTTCCTTTGGGTTATTATTTAGGAAGCAATGTAAATATTAGTGTTACACTTCCAACTAATCAGCACGGCCTGTATAAAGGGCACTATACTTCTTATTTAACACTTCAAATATATGCAGAATATGGAACAAGTAACGAAATCCTTTTAACAGAGTATACATTTGACGTTTATGTTTATTATATGGAAGAATCTGTACCAGTAATAACGAATCTCACTGTCGATAGGTATTCAAGTGCAGAGAATATCGACGTTACGTCTCTTCAACAAAATGGGGGATATCTTAATGTTGGTTCTGTTGAATTCACAAGTAATCACACCAAAAGCAACGGCAATTATGTATTAATTATATCACCTAAAAATAATCCTTTTTCTGGAGATTTTGTCTTTGAACATGTGACTTTTCCTTCTTCTTTTACCTATAGAGTTTTTGTTCCAGGAAGAACTACGCCGTCTTATAAGCAGTTTAGGGTTCCTGTTACTGAGCCAATGGGAAATGCAACATGGTCTGATTTCCTTGAAATTGCTATAACTGGAATAAATGCCCAAAACATTGCTTACCTAGTAGGAGAATATACTAGTACAATAGTCATCGAACTCGCATATGAATGAAGCTTTGTAATATCCATTATACATACGTATGCCTGAATCCACATAAAAAGAATGTTAAGATAATTATTATTCAATTGTCAGAAGTTCTATTACCTAGTACCTTCTAGGTATGATATCATAAATATAAAATTAGAAAATTAAGGAAATACCATGGCAACAATTGAAGGGAAAGTCACTCAACGAGATATTGAATTAATGTACGAGACAGCTCGAGTCGCAACAGAATCAAGGGCAGGAGGAAATCATCCATTCGGGGCTCTTCTTGCTGATAAAGATGGAAATATTCTATTAGAGCAAGAGAATGAAGTAGTAACGGAGCACAATGATTGTGGTCATGCTGAAACAGCTCTTTTAATCAGAGCCTCTAAGAAATATTCAAGAGAATTTTTAGCTACATGTACACTTTATACCACAATAGAACCATGTGCGATGTGCACAGGAGCTCTCTACTGGGCAAATGTTGGACGACTCGTCTACTCATTAAGTGAAGAGATGTTATTAGAACTTACAGGAAGTAATCCAGAAAACCCAACATTCTCACTCCCTTCTCGTGAAGTCATAGATAGAGGACAAAAAGATATTGAGGTTGTTGGTCCCATTGATGATAAAGAATTGAGTGCACGTATCATACAAGACCATATAGGTTTCTGGGATTAACTCATCTATGGATATTAATGATCTACTCCCTCATGTCTTGAAAAAAAGGGTTATTGCTAGAATAGAACATGAAACTCTCTATATTCATAATAGAAAGGAATATCCTTTTAAAGACGAATATGTTGCCTGTAATTCAGTAGAAGAGATTGCACATGCCCTCTCTTCTATGGTGACTCAAGGGGGAGGGGTCTTGCAGGTAGTATTAACAAGTATGCTGTTTATCGCTAGACACATGGAACAACACAGAATTGTATGTTCGATTGAAGCATTATTAGAAAACATTACGATAATCACAGATGCAAGAAAAACAAATACTACAGCCAAGAGGGTAGTTGATAGGATTCTTATGAATCTGCAAAAGATGTTGATAATCTCTCACCTACAACAATCTATGAAAAGATAGAAAGACTCGTGGTATCAATAGAAGACGAGTTCGATGCTCTTTATGATGCTATGAGTGATATAGGTTCTGAGCTTATTGAAGATGGAGATGGAATATTCACTACCTGTTTTGCTGAACATACATTCTTGTTATCACTTAAAAAGCACAACTAAGTGGGAAGAAGATACATGCCTGGGTACCTGAAACGAGACCCTATTTACAAGGAGCGCATTTAACAGCACCCTCACTCGTAGAGATGGGTATCAAGACAACTCTTATGAGTGATGCAATGGCAGCTCATTACATTCAAGAAGGGAAGATTACTCGCTATATGAGTGCTCTAGATACACTCACCTTAGATGGGTGTGCAGTGAATAAAGTAGGTACTCTGAATAATGCGATACTATGTAAGTATTATCATATCCCCTTTCATCTTTTTGCAATCTCTCCTGATAAAGAAAAGATGAGTTGTGAGGATATCATCATGGAAGAAAGAGATCCTATTGAGTTACTAAAATTTCAACATAACAACATCACTTCAACAGGAGTGAATGGAATATATCCAGCATTTGATATCATTCCATCACATCTCATTACTGGGATAATCACCCCAAAAGGGTTATGTAGACCAGATGAAATAGCAACTAAGTTTTAACAAAGCAGGAAATATAATGATTTCAGCAATTATTGGTGGCAGTGGGTTTCAAGGATTAATCGATGAAACAAGTGAATTAATCACGTTAGAGACACAATATGGGAATGTTAACTTATATAGGAAAGAATATAGCAATAATACTATCTATTTCCTTCTAAGACATGAGAAGGGACATACAGTGCCGCCTCATCTCATCAATTATAGAGCGAATATTTCGGCATTAAAGCAACTAGGAGTATCTTACGCCATTGGTTTGTATGGAGTTGGTTCAATCACCTCTATGGTACTACCAGGAAATCTTGGCCTTATTGATCAATTCATCGATAATACAAGAAATCGAATCTCTACCTTTTATGATACACCCAATTCACCTTTTGAACATACTCCGATGGTATTTCCTTACAGTAATACCCTAAGAGTGAGAATTGCTAACAAAGCAAAAGAACTAGGAATTACTATAAGCTTGAAAGGAACCTATATTACTACCGATGGGCCAAGACTTGAAACTCCAGCCGAAATAACGATGTATAGAAGATGGGGAGCCGATTATGTGGGAATGACTTCTGCTACAGAGACAATATTAGCTAATGAAGCACATATTGAATTTGCAGGACTTGTCTATTCCATGAATTGGGCAGCAGGACTTGATGCAGAAGGAATTAGTTTCATTGAAGAAGATCTCTCAATAAGGGCAACTGACAAACTTATCAAATTAGCAATCGAGACATTGAAATAGGTTAACAAGGAATGTGGTGATAATTGCATGTTCCAATAATGAATTAAGAGCTTCTTATTCTACTCATGAATAGAAAAAACACATAAAAAGAGGGCAAGGATGCCCTCTTTTAGTACGAATAATCTAACATCTAGTCACTATATCTAATAGTCTGCCAAATATCATCATATAATGAGAGGTTTTGTCCCAAATCATTTTTAAGCTCATAATTCACTAGGTCTTTCTCACTATAAAATGGAGTCTCTGTAGTGTAGTTCATAGCCTGTGTATGAATGGAAGAGGGGAAATGGAATCTATCTAAGAACTCAGCATAGATTTCTGGTCTGTGGATGAAGTCGATGAACTTATGAGCTAAATCAACATGTTTTGCCCCTTTTGGTATCACCATTGAATCGAGATACATAGGGCCTCCACTTGATGGTAAGAAGAAATCTACTTCATCCCATCTATCCTCTTCTAGTTCTTCAAATATTGCTTCAGCATAACCATGCACTACATAGAACTCACCGGAAGAGAAACTTTTTGCAAATCCTTCTGCATCAAATTTCACAAGATTTGGCTTCCATTCTTTGTTGATAAGCTCCTGTGCTTCTTTGAGCTCCGTAGGGTCAATACTATTGACTGAGTAGCCTAAGTAGGCTAGGGCATCTCCCATTACCTCTCTCATATCATCTAGCATACTCATTCTGTTCTTTAATTTTTTGTCTGCAAATATTGACCAATCTCGAGGATAATCAGAAACCTTACTTGTATTCACTGCTATCCCACTTGCTCCCATGAAGTAGGGTACAGAATAGTTCATGTTAGGGTCATATGTAGCTTTTTCTCTTGCTAAAGGAGAAATATATTGCGTGTTCGGAAGTTTTTCTATGTCTAACTCAAGTAACATATTTTCACTAATCATGATTGAAGTGTAGTCTTGAGATGGGAAGACGACATCATATCCACTTCCGCCTGCTTTAAGTTTGGCGAACATGTCTTCATTAGAACCAAAGTAGTCAAGGATGACTTTTACATCAAACTCCTTTTCAAATTTTTCAATTACCCCTTCTGGAGTATAATATGTCCAGTTATAAAGATAGAGAGTCTTTTCTGCTTTTTCTGTTGTAGTTTTATTACAACTTACACTAAGTAGAACCGTTAATGCGATGAGCACTATGAGAAAGATGAGTACACGATGTTTATGAAATTTTTCATAAGATCCTCCTAAAGAGGGGATTTACACGCCCAGGACAACCATACGGCCATACCCTGGGACGCAATTATTAGCTAGAGGCAGCTATCGATTTTAAGAATCTCCTTAAGCCAAATGCTAGGAGCATAATAGATAGAATTAATACAAAACTAAGGGCATTAATAACAGGAGAGACCCCATAGCGAATCATAGAATAGACATACAATGGGAGCGTTGTAGAACCTGGACCTGAAACGAAGAAGGTGATGACGAAGTCTTCTAAGCTCATTGTGATACTCATCAATAATCCACTCATGACTCCAGGCATAATAGAAGGAATGATGACTTTTGTAAGAGTTTGTCTCTCACTTGCACCTAAATCTCTAGCCGCTTCTAGAATCGTGAAATCAAACTCATCAAGACGAGCTGAAACTAATAAGAAGACAAAAGGGAGGTTGAACGTTGTATGAGCAACAAATATTGTGAACATTCCAAGAGGAATCTTTACTGCAGTGAAAAAGATTAACATTGAAATACCAATAATCACTTCAGGAAGAACCATTGGAAGGAAGCTAAGAGTTTGTATATAATTTCTTCCTCTAAAAGAGTACCACTTGATACCAACAGCAGCTAGAGAAGCAAGAAATGTAGCTACAACAGAACTAGAAATTGCAATGATTATGGAATTTAAGAATGCTCTCCACAATTCAGGTGAATCAAAGAATAGTTTTGCATACCATGTAAGAGAAAAACCACCCCATCTCATACCTTTAGACGCATTAAATGAGTAGGTCACGACCACAAATAACGGCATGAAAAGAAAGAGTATCACAAGAACTAAAGCGATATTAGAAAATCCGAAACGTCGATGATCTTGAAATATCTGAACCTTCGGGATTTTTTGTTGACGCTTTGGAGGTGGTGGTATAAGAGTCGTAGGTTGTAATGAATTCATTGTACACCCCCATCTATCACCTGTTTGTTCAACTTAAGATTTGTCCTATTCTTCTCTTTTGCACTACTGACCATCATCCACATTACTCCTAACGTACTAATTAAAGTAATGATAAGAGAGAACGCAGATGCTAAGGGCCAGTTACGAGTTTTTGTTACTTGGTCTACTATGATATTCCCTATCATATAAGAATCTTTTCCACCTACTAACAAAGGAACAGTATAGGCACCAAAGATCGGGATGAATGTGAAAATGAATGCGGTGATGATTCCACTTCGAATGTTTGGAAGAAGTACCTTAATAATAGCTTCTGCCTTATTTGCTCCAATATCCCGTGCTGCTTCTAATAGCTGGAAATCGAATTTATCGATGGTTGTAAAAATAGGAAGAATTGCAAAAGGGATATACATATACACTAAAACAGTGACTACAGCCCCTTGATTATACATCAAAGGAAGGGACTCTTTAATGATATGCAAGAACTTAAGAGTCTCATTTAAGAACCCTTCAGATGAAAGGATGGCAATCCACGCATAGATACGAATAAGTGAATTGGTCCAAAAGGGGATGATGATGAGAGCAAGTAATAATGTTTGCTTGCTACTTCTTGCCATAGCATACCCACAAGGAAGTGCAAGAAGCATAGTGAAGAATGTTGCTACAACCGAGACTATAAGAGTTCTTATTAATACTCTCATGAAGTTAGGATTAAACATCTGTCTATAGGCGGTTAAAGAGAATTCCCACTCGACTCCACCATAAAGACCTTTCTTTAAAAATGAGTAGAGTATAATGATGCAAAGAGGAGCTAAAAAGAATATAGTGAGCCAGCTTCCCATAGGGAATGAGTAGGAGGTTCCTAATCGTATTTCTCGTTTTTGTGCATTATTCATGAATCTACAACCTCAACGATATACCCATCTTCAGCACTCCAAGAGACATATACTGAATCTTTCCATTCGATATCAGGGCCTTCATCCATATAATTAGCATGTTGTTGAATGACCTTTATAATTGTTGAATTAGGAAGTTGCACATAATATTTTGATTGGAAACCACTATAAATAGGTTCTTCTACGATACCTTTAAAGAGGTTGATATCTTTGCTTACTTTATTTGGTTCATCCCCAGTGATTTTTAATTTTTCAGGACGGACAGTAAAAGAGACTCTTTGACCAGGGTAAGATTATCATAATCAGTCACTTTGATATGAGTTCCAAGTGCTTCAATATCTAATGTGGTCATATAATAGTCATCATAGGGTTCGCACTTCACTACAATCGCAGGAAAAAGATTTGTCTCACCAATGAATCTTGCTACAAAATCAGTTGCAGGAGATTCATAAATCTCATAAGGGGTGCCGATTTGTAATACTTTTCCTTGATTCATTACAGCAATTCTGTCACTTACCGAAAGTGCTTCACTTTGATCGTGAGTAACATAGATGAAGGTTATCCCAATCTGATCGTGTAGGTGGTCTAATTCTACTAACAAGTTTTGTCTCAGTTTAGCATCAAGAGCACTAAGAGGTTCATCAAGGAGTAGTACAGATGGTTCATTGATTAGGGCTCTAGCTATTGCAACTCGCTGTCGTTGCCCACCGCTGAGCATATTAGGTTTTTTGTCTTCATGTCCATCAAGTTGCACGAGATGCAAATACTCTTTTTACTTTTTTTATCAATAATATGTTTATCAAGTTTTTTTAGGCGAAGAGGAAAAGCGACATTTTCATATACGCTTAAATGAGGAAATAATGCATAGCTTTGAAATACTGTATTCACATGTCTTTTTTCAGGGGGGAGAGGAAGGATGTCTTTATCATCCAAAAGTACTACTCCCTTATCGGGTGAATCAAACCCAGCTATGATACGCAATAATGTGGTTTTACCACACCCAGAGGGGCCAAGAAGAGAGAAAAATTCTCCTTTCTTAATGTCAATACTTACATCATCAAGAGCTTTGAAAGCCCCATATGCTCTTGATACATTCTCTACTTTTACATCATACCCTTTCAAATCTTTTCCTCTTCCTCCTCACACCCAATTATTTTTTACAGATGCTTATTCGTCTTAGTTTCCGAATCGTTTACGCGATATGTTTAGGGCATAATTATCTTTAAGTCAATATCTTTTTATGCTCAATTTTTTTTATTTTTTTATTATATCCTATAAAAGGAATTAGGTATAGGATTTGGTCAGTAACATATCTCAAGATATTGAGGTGAAAATCACCGATAATCGATGGGTGAGAACACATGATTTATTCACAAATTCAACAATAGAATAATTAACACAATATATAGATGAAAGGACTCATTTTTACATAGCTATGAGTGAATTGATTGGTGATTTAGTGTGATGAGCATTATTTCATCCCTATGTATGCTCAAGAAAGAAAAAAGACTGTTGAAAAGTAGTTTTACTATTCAACAGTCTCTCATGATACATTTAGTGTGTTTATACTTCGTAGGTAGAACTACTTACATTTCCACCTGTTCCTGTCCAGTTAGTATGGAAATATTCACCCATTTCCTTATCAACTCTTTCATAGGTATGAGCACCAAAGTAATCTCGTTGTGCCTGTAAAAGGTTTGCTGGAAGACGATCACTTCTGTATCCATCAAAGAAGGAAAGTGCACTACTCATAGCAGGCATTGGAATTCCTGCAGTGATTGCTCTGTTTAAAGTTCGTCTCCAGGAAATTTGGCAATCTGCCATTACTGAGTTGAAGTAAGGATCTACGAGTAAGTTGTTGAGGGTAGGGTTCGCATCAAAAGCTTCTTTGATTTTGCCTAAGAATGCACTTCTAATAATACAACCACCTCTCCACATGAGAGCAATTCCACCATAGTTTAGATCCCAGCCATATTCTTTAGCGGCTTCTCTCATCAACATATATCCTTGGGCATAAGAGACAATCTTAGAAGCAAGGAGAGCTTTTCTTACATCTTCAATAATGTCTGCTCTATCTCCTTCAATTGCTCTCATAGGTCCACTTATGATCTTACTAGCTTCGACTCTTTCGCTTTTTAGGGCTGATAGACTTCTTGCATATACAGCTTCAACGATGAGGGTCACAGGAACACCAAGGTCAAGTGAATTAATTCCTGTCCACTTCCCTGTTCCTTTTTGTCCTGCTCTATCGAGAATGTTTTCAACAAGATAAGAGCCATCACTATCTTTTACTTTCATGATGTCTCTTGTGATTTCGATAAGGTAACTATCTAACTCTGTTGTATTCCATTGAGTAAAGATGTCAAATAGTTCTTCATAACTTAATGCAAGGCCACTGTGGAGAAAGTCATATGCCTCACAGATCATCTGCATATCACCATACTCAATCCCATTATGGACCATCTTCACATAATGGCCTGCTCCTTCTTTACCAACCCAATCACAGCAAGGAGTGCCATTATCGACTTTAGCACTAATGTCTTGGAAGATGTTCTTTACTAAAGGCCATCCATCTTCATTTCCACCTGGCATGATAGAAGGTCCCAATCTCGCACCCTCTTCTCCACCACTCACTCCTGTACCTATGTAGATAATTCCTTTTTCTTTAAGTTCTTTAGTTCTTCTCGTTGTATCAGGGAAATGGGAGTTACCTCCATCAATGATAAGGTCTCCTTTTTCTAAATAAGGGAGGACTTGTTCTATGAAAGCATCAACGACCGCACCAGCTTTTACCATGAGCATCACTTTTCTTGGTCTTTTGAGTGTTTCTACAAATTCTTTCACACTATGGGTCGGGATAATTGTATCTCTTCCCTTAGCAGCATCATTCATAAACTCATCAACTTTTGAAACTGTTCTGTTATAGACTGCGACACTATACCCATGATCATTCATATTTAACACAAGGTTTTGTCCCATTACAGCCAGTCCAATTAGACCTATATCAGCTTTTACTTCCATTTTTGTTTCTCCTTACCTTAACAGTAATTATTTTACAATATTATATATGTATGTTTATTGAAATCTGTTCTTATGAGCCCATAATCCAATGGCTGGATTACTAATATAGTAATAGTGTTCTCCATCGCTTGTAACATTATCTCCATCTTGTATCCCATCAAAAATATATTTCTCTTGTGCTTCTTTTATAACACCATACCTATAGCCAACAGATAGTATATCTTTCTCTTTAATGGATGAAGGGCAGTAGGTGATTGAGAATCTATCTTCACTAGAACCATGAATAAGGTGAGCGGCTGCTGATAGATTTTGTTTCAAATCATCATTTCGGCTCACTGCATCTAAGACATAATCAGTACCTTTATATCCGAACTTTCTCACTAGACGGTCAATTTCCTTATCTTCTCCAAAAGTGTGTACTCCCGGAGCAATGATAATTAATTCTCCTCCATCCGCAATTGCCATTCTAGTTCGGTAAATTGCTTTATTTCCTAGCCATGTTGATCTGAATTCATGAGGATCTAAATAGACAACAACTTTTTTAAGAGGTTCTTCTACCATAGTGAAATTCACTTTTAGTGATAATTTAGAGGCTTCATTAAAACACGCCCTGTCATCTCCCATAAAGAGGCCTGCAGGTTCCATATTACCATCTTGTCCTCGTTTTACTACACTAAGGGCAAAGATGATTGGAAGAGAATGAGCGAAATGTGTATGAGCATAATCTAGAACGGCTCTCACTGGTGAGTCAGCTCTTCCATAATTCGTTCCATTCCATATACAGCTCCTAGGTAGTGACTCTTGTTAATACCTTCAGCTCCACCTGTTCCGACAAAGATGTTTTTTGTATGGTTTGCCATACCAACAACTTCATGGGGAACAACTTGCCCAAGAGAGAGAATGAGATCGAATCCACCTGATACTAATAGATTATTTACTTGAGCTTTCCATGCGTATGATAGTTTTCCTTCACTTACTTCTTCAATGAAATCACAGGGAACGGTACCTAAAGTAATGATATCATTACGCCAATCGTGGTTTACAAATAAAGAGTGATCAATTCCAGGATACATAACGTCAATTTCTTCACTTGTCATGGCTACATGAGTGCCAAGAGCTGGAAGTATCGCTTTTACCTTGTCTTTATAATATTCAACAGCCCATACAGCTAACAAGCCTCCAAGGCCATGAATTCTTGTAATATCTGGTGGAATAAGGAGAACTCTTTCTTTATTACCAAGTCCTTTTAATCCTTTGAAAAAATGTTTCTTCATTAATTCTTTAGAAATCCCTGAAGAATTTTGCACCTTAGCATAGATCATACATATCTCCTCATCCCCCTATCGAGATAATCAAAGATAGGAAGAGTCCTGCTATCACACAGTACTTTGAGACTATCATAAATTTTAAAAAAATCCTATAGGGTAATCGCTCTCATTTGTATAATTTGCAACATCGTGCATTTAGTGCTTATCTAATAGATAGTTATTTTTTTTTATTAAGAAACATGACATATCTTAGTAATCTCATGTATTGGTATTTTCGTTTAGTTCTGAAAAGTTATTAAATACCTATTAATGGCCTTCTCATAAGACATATGTAGCCTGTAATGGCTTGAACGCTCATCCTTCCTGTGCTACTATATCATTCAAGTTTATATCTAGACCGTATGTTTCTCTAAGGAGCTTGATTGATGCCTATTGAAGTAATATATCCCCGCAAAATGAATGAATCTGCTAAAGATTATAGTTTTAATAATTTACTGTTTAATATTACAACAAACATTCTTCCACCTGGTGTTGCGATTGAAGAGTCCTATATAGCTAATAAGTTGGATGTTAGTAGAACTCCAGTGAGAGAAGCAATTTTACGCCTTAGTAGAGAACATTTCATTGATATCCTCCCTCAAAAAGTACTACGGTCTCTCGAATTGACATTGATTTTATTGAACAAGGCTTATTCACTCTTCAAGCAATTGAGAGAGCGATGATAGAAAAATGCTCACAATACTTTGATTACAGCTACTTTGAAGGAATGGATGATATAGTGATGAATCTTCCAAGATTAGTAGAAATTGAAGATTATCTTTCTTTTTACCAACTTCAATACAATTTCCATTCACTTTTATTTAAAGGATGTAAGAAAAAGAAGGTATTTGAAGCCCTACAATTCTTCTATTATCATATATTAAGAGAATTGATGATTGCCCCCGATGTATTCCCTCTTTCTCCACTTGTGGATGATGTGAAAAACATCGTAGATGCATTAAAGAAAAGAGATATAAAGAAAGCTCTTATGTATCATACTTTTTATATTGAACATCTTTCTTGTGATCATGAGATATTGAAAACAGCTCATCCTTCATATTTCCCTCATATGTGATATACTCATTTCATGTGATGGGGTATTCGGTGGATATATTAACAAGTGAAATAATATTAGAGAGCATAAGTGATGGAGTCTTTACCATCAGCAACGATTGGCGTATTACCTACTTCAATAGTGCAGCAGAGAAGATAACTGGCATTGCACGTGAAGATGCAATTGGTTTATCGTGTTGCGAAGTATTTAAATCAAATATGTGTGAATCTCATTGTCCCTTGAAGCATACTTTTGAAACAGGGGATCCTGTCAAAGAGCAGCGAGGCTATATTGTCAATCTATCTGGACAGAAGGTGAGTGTGAGTGTTTCATCTGCTCTTTTATTTGATGATAATGATGAAAGAATTGGGGGAGTAGAAACCTTTCGAGATATCTCTGCAATAGAACATCTTAGAAGCTTAGGTGCCTTAAAGAGGACTGGTTCTATGGTAACAAAGAGTGAAGCAATGAAAAAAGTACTCGATATCGTTCCTTCCGTTGCTCGCTCACATACTACAGTTCTTATAACAGGAGAATCCGGAAGTGGAAAAGAGGTCTTAGCGAGATCTATTCATCATCTAAGTGAAGCGAAAAATGGTCCGTTCATTGCAGTAAACTGTGCAGCTATTCCTGATACACTATTAGAAAGTGAATTATTTGGATATGAAAAAGGTGCTTTCACCGGAGCATATCAGAATAAAATAGGACGGATTGAACTTGCTGCAAAAGGGACTCTCTTTATTGATGAAATAGGGGAGCTCACCCCATTAATGCAAGTTAAATTATTAAGAGTTCTTCAAGAAAAAACCTTTGAGAGTTTAGGTTCTGTTACTTCAAAAACAATGAGTGCGCGAGTTATCTGTGCGACAAATGCTCAATTAGAAAAGAAGGTAAAAGAAGGGTCTTTTAGACAGGATCTCTATTATCGTATAAATGTAATCACATTAGCCATCCCTCCTTTAAGAGAGAGGAAAGAAGATATCATTTTCTTATCTCACCAATTTCTTGATCGTTTTACTGTTGTCAATAGCAAAAGGGTAGATAGATTCAGTCAAGATGTCTATAAAATATTCTTTTCCTATCATTGGCCTGGAAATATTAGAGAACTTGAGAATGTTGTGGAACGAGCTGTTGTCCTGTGCGAAACACATGAGATATTGATAGAAGATCTTCCCCCTGCTCTTAGAGCGAAGGAGAATACTTCATCAAAAGAAGACCTTTCACTCAATTCCCTTAAAGATGTAGCAGAAAAAGAGATGATAGAATCAACTCTTACAAAGCATAATTATAATGTCTCCTCAAGTGCTCGTGAACTAGAGATGCACAGGGCTACGTTATATAGGAAGATTGCTAAATACAATATTTGCATTGAATGATACATGTCGCAATAATGTGATGCAACACATGCGACAGTGCGACAGTATCGTCGCAATATAGCGACATCTACATAGATAAATCATCAATAGACCTCTCTAAAATGACTTGGCATGTTTCATGCTTAGTAATATATATATGAAGATAGCTCTTACTCGATCACACCATAGAATTGCCCCATTATTTGATTCAGCAACCACAGTTGAGCTATATGAAACACAAGGATATAACAATGAGACAAAGTACATAGGAATGCATACGTGTGAACGTGGTGCAAAAGATGCTATCGGTACACTCATTTCAATGAATGTTAATGTAGTAATTTGTGGAGCAATAAGCAGTGAATATGAGCAACTACTGCTACTTCATCATATAGATCTCTATGCTTATATCTCAGGAGATGTTGAAGATGTCTTACAAGGATGGAGAACAGGAAGATTGCACACTCCCTATTTTTCAATGCCAGGATGTGAACATCCTCGTCATTGCTGTCATAAGGGAACTGTTAGTCGTTGCAGAAATAAAACTAAAAGGAGGGAGGTATGAATAATTGTGTAAGAGGAATTGGACCAGGTCGTAAATTTGTCAGAAACCGAGGAATAGGACGAGTGGATAGATACCTTGATGAAGCAAGAATTCGAGACCTTGATCTCTATGATGTTCCACTTAAAAGACATAGAATAAGGTTAACAGGAAACTTAGGTAGAATGCACCTGCAACATAGACTCTCTCATTTTCATCATATGTGAAATGATGATTATATTGAAAATCAGCAATTAAAAGAGATCATAGAAGAAGATTTAAGTGAATACAGACAAAAGGAATAAAGGTGAATAGATATGAATATTGCAGTAACCTCAAACGGACCAACTAAGGATGCCACATGTGATATGCACTTTGGAAGAGCGCCCTATTTTGTCATTATAGATAGTGATAGTGGGGAGGGAATTAAAGATTATAATAATGAACAAAACGTCGAAGCCGTTCAAGGGTCAGGTATTGAATCAGCAAAAGTAATGGCGGATTTAGATGTTAAAGTAGTATTAACAGGACATGTCGGACCTAAAGCTCTAGAGGTATTAAAGATAGGTGGTATCAGTGTCTATAAAGTAGAAGCTACTAGTGTTAAAGAAGCGTTTAAGAAATATGAAGAAAATGATGTAAAGGCAATACATGAAGCTGATGTAAAGTGTCACTGGGCGTGAACGTAAGTGTTGCAGCGAAAAAGCGAGGAGCAAAAAAATACATATATCTCACTCTTTTGTGTGTATAAACAAGAGTGACATTAATAGTCACATAACAGAAGAAATAATTTCTTCTATTCACGTGTCGAACATGAAATTTTTAAGTATTATTCATTAAGTTGAAGAAATTGAAAAAGCATCAGGACAAAAAAGAAGTGTAATTAAAGTACCATCTAATGGTAAAGCACGATAACAAATAATATCAATATATTAGAGATTAATTGAACAATTATAGATAAGGAGACCATAGTGGAGACCCATTACAAGGCGATGCACGCATACGATACTAAGGTTCGTATGAGTGATAGTGAACAATACTTTTATGAATTTTTTGTAAAAGGTGAGAAAGAGGTAATAAAAGAGATCTTTTTTATTACAGATAGAGATGAGAAAACAATAGAAGCACTCGATGCTCTTTGCGAAATTGCTGTACATAAAACGATTGATGAGATTCTCAATCTTAATATTGGTGATATTTTCAAAGATGAGGGTATCAACGAAGGCCTGACTATTGCATTTAGCACCTTACTTGAGGCTGTACAGTCGTATTCAATACTCCTATTGAGAGAATTTCATACAACTACGGTAAATGATAGTGAATTGAAACAAACACCAGGAGATAGAAGAACCATCATGGTTGTCAGTGGTAAAGGTGGAGTAGGAAAGAGTACGGTAAGTCTAAATATTGCTGTAACCCTTGCAAAAAAAGGGTACAAAGTTGGTCTTGTTGATGTCGATATTCACGGGCCTAGTATTCCTGTGATGCTCAATCTTCCCTCTGTCGAAGTCCTTAAAGGGGAAAACGGAATTATTCCAGTCATCTTACCTGATGTCTACAATCTAAAAGTGATGAGCTTAGGATTTATGTTAGAGAAACCTGATGCTCCTGTTGTCTGGAGAGGTCCCCTAAAGAATCAGATGATTGAGCAATTTCTAAATGATGTTGATTGGGGTGATATCGATTACCTCATAGTAGATAACCCTCCAGGAACAGGAGATGAACCTCTTAGTACAGCTCAGCAGCTGAAAGGGAAAGGGGAGGCGTTAGTAGTAACTACTCCTCAACAGGTCTCCACAGCAGATGTGAGTAGAAGTATCAATTTCTGTCATAGTCTTAATCTTCCCATTGTAGGCCTCATTGAGAATATGAGTGGATTTGTCTGCCCACATTGCAATACGACGACCCATATCTTTAGAAGTGGTGGTGGAGAAAAACTTTCCAAGTATTACAAAGTTCCTTTATTAGGATCCATCCCTCTAGAATCAAATGTTGGGATTTCTGGAGATATTGGAATTCCATATGTACAGCGTTTTGAACATTCAGCAATAGCAACATCTTATGATGATATTTGTGAAAAGATAGTTAACACAAGGAGTAAAAAAGTATGAAAGTAGCAATTCCAACAAGCGGTGGTAAATTAGATAGTCACTTTGGGCACGCCTCTAGTTTTACATTTGTAGAAATAGATGAAAAGACAAACAAAGTTGAAAAACAATATGAGGTAGCTCCTCCAAAACATGAACCTGGGGTATTACCTCGTTTCTTACGTGATGAAAAGGTGAATGTTATTATTACAGGTGGAATGGGTGGACAAGCTCAATCTATGTTAGAAAGCTATGGTGTCAAAGTTGTGTTAGGTGTTGCTCCTAAGGAAGTTGATGTCATCGTGAAAGAATATCTTGATGGGACGTTATCTGGTGGAACTAACGCCTGTGATCATTAAATAATCACATAGGTGAGATAGTAGACAAGATGAACAGGAGGGTGTGCGAGATAAGCAGACCCTCCTTCCGTGTAAATTGACTGTCATAGAAAATCTATATTGTTTTTCTTCACTCATTAATTCTTTTATCTGTAATTCAATAGTATATGGGTCTTTTGAATGTACAAGTCCTAATCTATTGACTACCCGTAAAAAATGGGTATCTACAATTATTGCTCCTTTATGAGCAATACGTCCAATTATTACATTAGCAGTCTTTCTTCCTACTCCTGGAATGGTGAGTAGAGAAGACATGTCAAGAGGAACGATGTTAGCGAAGTTTCTCATTACTACTTCTGCTGCCGAAATGATATTCTTTGCTTTGTTTTTATAAAAACCTGTACTATGTATGATTGTCTCAACTTCAGATAGAGAAGCAGATGCTAAGGCCTCGGGTGTTGGAAATAATTGAAATAAAGATGGAGTTACTTTGTTTACTTGATTATCTGTTGTTTGGGCTGAGAGTATTACACTAATTAGGAGTTCAAACGGATTGTTGAATTTAAGAAATTCAATGTCCTTTGAGCTGTTTGTGTCAAGGATATCATATACTTCCCTTGCTTTTTCTACATTGTCCATCACTGTTCATCCTCCAGATGTATAATCTATACCATGTCTTGCTGAATTTGTCCTAATTAATCCCGTAATTTGTATTGACTCTTAGGTTGGAAAGAAAGTATACTCACCATCGTTACGCATGACGGGGCGTTGCCTAGTGGCTAAGGCGCTTGCTTTGGGAGCAAGAAATCGGAGGTTCGA
>LQAH01000057.1_pt1 | contig 49236 bp, 67 predicted proteins | sample 1535791 | NCBI WGS metagenome assembly LQAH01 (sample SAMN04331585, study PRJNA305678) | bioreactor metagenome | isolation source: bioreactor_4 inoculated with Wadden Sea sediment 2nd replicate of a... | place: Germany:Bremen
TAGTACGAACGGAATAAGCTTTATTAGGTTAATAACTAAAAAAAACGCTCCATTCGTACCGATATACCATTTCTTCGGAAGTCGTTGAGGTAGCAGATACATCTGCATAACCGGTGCGGCAGCATCAGCCAAAGTTGATGTCAAACCAGCTCCGACACCAAACAGAGAACTACTCCCTAACCCTGGTTTCAACGATTTTTCGAGGTGACTCAGAATGATTTTTTTTGTTAAATAATAGCCAATAAATAACAAGCCAAGGGCTCCAATACAAATTTTCAAAGTGCTTTCAGAAACAGAGAAAAATCTAGTAGAGTCAGAAATAAACAAAACACTAGCTGCCCCAATTCCAAAAAGAGTTCCGGGCCAAAGAAAAGTAAGTCTTTTCCAATCAATTGTTGTTCTATAGAGATAGACGCCAAACACATCCATAAGACAGAGCAAAGGCAATAAAAAACCAATCGCATTTCGCGCCGAATGGCTTTGATCTGGCCAAATAAGAATCATAAGAGAAGAACCTATAAGCCCAACCGGGAACCCACCTTTGTGCATTCCTGTAACTACTAGTACCAGAGCAATCCAGGTCAACTGGGGAATTGAATACTCGGAGAAATATGCCATGCCCTACCTGTCTAAAATCACTGATAAATATTGTTTCTTAGCAGACGACCGACTCTGAAACCATCTACCACGGGCGCCATAGTCCACCCAAAACAACTGTAAAATTTCATCAGGGTTATCTACTGTCTGGCTAACAAGTTTCAAGTTATTCCACTACAAGCTCAGCATCGGTCGCTTGAAGAATATCTTCCATGGATGAACCGGGCATAATCTCCCTGAGAATTAGGCCTCTGTCGGTGACATCCAGTACAGCCTTTTCGGTGATAATCATATCCACGCATTTCAAGCCCGTCAGCGGCAGACTGCACCGTTTCATGATCTTCGGGGCGCCGTTGGCTGTGTGCAGCATGGCGACGACGACTTTTGGGCGCCGGCCACTAGATCCATAGCCCCCCCATCCCCTGCACCATTTTGCCGGGGATAACGTGGCTGGCGATATTTCCCTGCTGGTCGACCTGCAGGGCGCCTAAAATAGTAACGTCAACATGACCACCGCGAATAACTGCAAATGAGGTGGCACTATCAAAGAAACTGGCGCCGGCCAGAGTGTGAACATACTGGTTTCCAGCGTTCATGACGTCACTATCCTCTTTCCCGGGGGCACACAAGGGGCCCATACCGAGTAAGCCGTTTTCGGCATGCAGGATGATATGCGACCCTGTGGGAACAAAGTTGGACACCAGGGTCGGAATACCAACTCCCAGGTTGACGACTTCGCCATCCTTCAATTCTTGGGCTGCTCTTTGGGCAACAATTTCTTTATTACTCAGTTCAACCATGTAGCACCTCCTGCAATTTGCCTTCATCAATCCGGTATTGTTCATCCGAAAGCACGATGGCGTCGACAAAAATGCCGGGGGTCATGATCTGTTCAGGACCGAGTTCGCCCACTTCGACGATCTTGTCGGCTTCGACGATGACGTAATCTGCCGCCATTGCCATGACAATACTGAAGTTCTTGGTGGTCCCGCGGTAAAAGACGTTACCGACTCGATCGCAGATGGTCCCTTTGATGATGGCGACATCGGCATGCAGGGGCAACTCCAACAGGTAGTCTTTACCGTTCACGGTGAGTTTCTGCTTACCGTTTTCGACTTCAGTGCCGATCCCGGTTGGGGTCAGTACGCCGCCTAGTCCGGCGCCTCCACAGCGGATGCGTTCAGCTAAGGTTCCCTGAGGCACCAGTTCGACCTCCATTTCACCAGAATTTATCAGCGCACCCGCTTCTGGATTGAGCCCAACATGGGAGGCGTAAAGCTTTTTGACAGCTTTCTTGCGGATTAGTTTGCCTGAGGCGATTCCTGGGACGGCGGTATCGGTGGTGATCAGGGTAATATTGTCTATACCCTGCTCAACCATATTGTCGATGAGGGTTTCAGGGCTTTTTACAGTCATGAAACCATTGATCATGATGGTCATGCCGCTTTTGATATGGGTCATGGCCTCAGGTATGGTAACTTCTTTGTTCATAATACTGTCCTGCCTGAGATGAGGTTATTTCGACCGACTTTATTTCAACTATGTAAATTTCCATTTACATATACTGCTATGGATTACCTATCTCATGTATTTTAAGTAAGTTGGAGGCTCTTACTTTCGGGATCGGACTGCCCATGGTAATGACTGTGATATCGCCTTTTTGCAGAACACCAGCGGCCAGGACGGCCTTTTCCACCGTCAGGATCTGCTGTTCGGTGGTTTCTTCGTTGTCGACACTTACGCCCGCACCCCAGAAAAAGAGCCATACGTCGCTTAACAAAATCATATGGAGTCATGGCGTAGATCGGCAGGTTAGGGCGATACTTGGATATCAGTGCTGCAGTGTTACCTGTTTGGGTAAAGGTGAGGATTGCTTGGGCTCCATAATTTTCAGCAATCTGGCAGGCGCCATGACCAATCGACTCGGTCTTGCACTGGCGACCATAACCGACCAACGCTGAGCTGCGTCGCAGTCTAAGTACTGCGGGCTGCTCTCAACATCACGGGCCACCCTATCCATAACCCGGACAGCTTCCTCAGGGTATTTGCCAGTGGCCGTTTCTCCCGACAACATGACAGCGTCTGTGCCGTCGAGGATAGCGTTGGCAACATCCGAGGTTTCCGCACGGGTTGGTCTTGGATTGTTGACCATACTCTCCAGCATCTGGGTCGCAGTAATAACCGGTTTGCCAGCCGCGTTACACTTCTGGATAATCATTTTCTGGATCAATGGAACCTTTTCGGGACTGATTTCAACTCCCAAATCACCCCGGGCCACCATAACGGAATCGGTCACTTCTAAAATCGCGTCAAAATTCTCAACTGCTTCCGGTTTTTCTATTTTTGAAACGATCAACGGAGCGTGATCTTTCTGCACTAGCAGGTCTTTCATTTGCTGAACATCGGAGGCCTTACGGACAAAAGAAAGGGCAAGAAAATCGACCTTGTGCTTGACGCAGAAATCAAGATCTTCAAGATCTTTTTCAGTCAGAGCAGGTGCAGACACCTTGGTTCCGGGAAGGTTGATGCCTTTACGATCTTTCAACCGGCCTCCCGTGATCACCTTGCAGCAGACATCCTGACCTTTAATACTGAGGACTTCCATATCCATCAGGCCATCATCAAATAGGATATGATCTCCAGGCTTGACGTCCTTAGGCAGGTTTTCGTAGATGGTCGGGATTATATTTTCTTCTCCTTCGATTGTGCTGGTGGTTATAGTCACTTTGCTGCCGCCTATCAGATCCATAAAACCACCCTTCATTAGACCGGTTCGGATCTTGGGGCCTTGCAGATCTCCAAGGATGGCAACATTTAGATTCAACTCGGCAGCAACCTTACGGATACGCTCGATCAGCCCCAGCTTATTCTGGTGATCACCATGGGAAAAGTTTAAACGGAAAACGTCGGCCCCTGCTTCGAGCAAGGTTTTGATCTGTTCTTCTTCTCCACTGGCTGGGCCGAGGGTTGATACGATTTTGTACGACGAAACATACAATTTCACTCCTAAATGTGTATCGCGGTTCTTTGCGCTTAACTAAAACCTTGGAGAGGTTTTCGTAATGACGGAAGAAGTCATGCTTACCGCAAACTTTGATAGTCTGAATCTCCTCCGGCTTCAGCGTGAAATCTATTTGACCTGTCCCCCCATTCCAAAATTGGGAAGGTGCCTATTGTTATTGGTAACAACCGGGAATTTGGAAAGGTCATTGACCATGGGCACGCGCATCAGGCGATACTGCGCATCCAGGGCTCCGACAATGTCACCGGTCATGTATTTGTCATAGATCTCGACCACCAGTTCTGGAACGATATTGGCTTTAGAGGTTAAAGCCCCAACGCCGCCATAGACCAGAGTGGACAGAATCAGGATGTCGCAACCAGCAATGACTTTAACGTCTTTGCCTGAATCGCGGGTGCGGCGTATAAACTCGGCGGTCAGTGCCATGTCGCAGCTGTCCTCCTTGATTCCGACGATGTTGGGAATGTCGACCAAGCGCTCAAGTAAAGTGGCGGACACACTGCAGCTCTTAAGTTCGGGGATGTTGTAGATCAATACCGGTAGACTGGTCGCTTCGGCGACAGCCTTGAAATGCTGATAAAGCTCCTCGTCGTAATGTTCCAGGAACAAGGGGTACATTACGCTGATAGCGTCGGCTTTGAGTTCTTCAGCCTTATTTGCCAATTTGACGCATTCCTTGGTGCTGATACTGCCAATGCAGAAGTAGACCGGGACTCTGCCGGCGGTCTGGTCAATCACGATCTGGCCGTTACGCTCCTGCTCTTCCAGGTCAAGGCCGTATGGCTCGCTGTTACCTCCCAGGGCGAGGATGCCGTGCACGCCACCTTTAATGACATGGTCAACGATCTCACGCTGGACTGGTTCGTTAACGCACCTTTTCGCGTCTGTTGGAGTGATGATCGGGGAGATGATCCTTTGATGAAACTTGTATCCAAGATATTGGTCTCCTTATATTTTTCCTTTTTGAGACTCAGACTTATGGTAAAATGACACTCCCGCCTAATTGATTCTATTCAACCCATCGTGATGATTTCGATTTAAGACTTTATTATTTTTCCAATCTTTATGGCCGAAGCAATATTTCGTGAAGTCCTTCGGAGGTTTTCAGCAGCGAGGGATAAAGCGTCATTTATACTGCCAACCCGACGAAGTACGCTGAAGACAGCATCAATTCCGTTCTCATGGACCACAATCACATCTGTCGCAAGACTACCGGCAATCCCTATCACTGGCTTTTGATAACGTTTTGCTATATGCGCAACGCCGATCGGTGTTTTACCATTGATGGTTTGGCTGTCCATTCGCCCCTCACCAGTTATCACCAGGTCAGCATCATGAATTGCTGCATCAAGCCCAACAGCTTCCACGACAATTTCGATTCCCGGTCGCAGTTGTGCCCCCAAAAATGCCAACAGTGCTGCACCTAAGCCACCAGCGGCACCCGCACCCGACACCAATTCCACGTCTGATCCAAGGTCCCGTTTGATCAACTGGGCATAATGACCAAGGTTACGATCCAGTTCAGCCACCATTTCCTCTGTAGCGCCTTTCTGTGGGCCAAAGATGACACTGGCACCTTGCTGGCCAGTTAACGGGTTGTTCACATCGCAAGCTACTTCGATCCGACAATCTTTTAATCTTGAATCCATATTGCCGATATCTATGTGGTTGAGGTCTGCTAAGCATCCACCACCAGGGCCTATCTCTCGCCCAGATTGATCCAGCAGTTGAATGCCCAAAGCTTGGAGCATGCCTGCTCCACCATCATTTGTTGCACTACCTCCGATGCCAATAATCAGGTGGCGGATGCCTGTATCGAGAGCTGCCTTGATCAATTCTCCGGTACCATAGGTTGTCGTCTTTAGGGGTTGCGCAGAGCAGGGTCTACCAAGGCCAAACCGCTGGCTGCCGCCATTTCAATAATGGCAGTTTCCCCATCACCAGTTAGGCCGTAGAAAGCTTGCACCGGGGCCCAGAGGATCGGATACGCTCACATCAACGAGAGATCCTTCTGTGGCGTCCACCATGGCAGCAACCGTTCCTTCTCCGCCATCTGCCATAGGCACTTTCAGATAACAGGCTTCTGGAAATATTTCCCGAAATCCAGTTTCTATCTCCGTGGCAACTTCTAGAGCCGACAAGCTTTCTTTGTAGGAATCGGGAGCAATAACAATTTTCATGGCCAAAACTCATCAACTTGTTTTGATTGCTTGATAATTCTGTGGCACTTCAAAAATGGATAGATATTCTAGTATTACTGGGCAGTTAGTTTTTCCTTAAGGCCGTACTGAGTTTCCCGGTAGATGGAAGAGTCAGTTACCTTAAGGTCGGACGCAATAATCGGTTTAAATTCCATTTGCGCAAGAATATGCTTCTCCAAATCTATGCCAGGAGCTATCTCAATAAGTACTGGACCCTCGGGGCGCAGTTCGAAAACAGCTCTCTCTGTCACAAAATGTACCTTCTGATTTTTCTTCCGAGCTAACTCTCCATTGAATGAAATTTGAGCGACTTGGTTAACGAATTTTTTCTCTGATCCCTCTTTGACAATAGTTACTTTATTGTCAGTAAAATCGACTTCTAGACCCCGGGCGGTAAAGGTCGAACAAAAAACCACATGCCCGGCATTTTGGGTAATGTCAATAAAACCACCACAACCGGTGCAGCGGTCACCGAATTTGGTTGAATTGACATTGCCCGTGGCATCGAACTCCCCGGCTCCCATGAAGGTGTAGGGAATTCCCATGCCGTTATAAAAGTCCATTTGGATGGAGTGCTCCAGTAGGGCAACATTGTTATGTGCAACGCCAAAATCGATGCCGCCTTCGGGTATGCCGCCGATCACCCCGGATTCGACAGTTAGCAGAAGATCCTTTGTCATGCCTTCTTCGGCAACTATGCTACCGATTACATCATTCGGTATGCCGGTTCCCAGGTTGAATGCGGATCCGAGTTTGATTTCTAAAAGTGCCCGGCGGCCAATGATTTTGCGCATATTTCGCGGCAGTGGTTTGACCTCTGCTTCTGGCTTTACAAGATCACCGCAGAGTGAAGGTTCGAAAAAGAAACTACTCGACTGTCGATGATCATTTGCGGGATCCTCACACTGAACGATAGCGTCGACAAAGTAACCTGGGACCACTACATCTTTGGGGTGAAGAGTCCCGCTTTTCGCTAAACGTTTAACCTGCACCAAGACTTTGCCCCCAAAACGCTTTGCTGCCAGAACAGCTCCAATGACTTCAAGCTTCATCGCCTCTTCTTCAAAGGTGATGTTGCCCATTTCATCGGCTGTTGTTCCACGAACAATGACATAGTCGAGGGGGATGGCTTTGTAGAAAAGAAACTCTTCGCCACCGTAATTAATTACGTCTACCATTTCTGGTAGCGCCCTCGTTTTGGGTTCATTTCCCACCCTCAATCCGAGGGTCGATATAAGTGCCAAGACCAACCTTGCTCATCTTGCCAGGGAGACCGCAGGCCATAGATCGATAGAGTTGGGCAAGCTGACCCTGCGGAATATTGAAGGCTTCGACCTTGTCGCCAACAATCAGATCCATCCATTTTGGTGCAAGTCCCCAGTGTCCACCAATAATGCGCTTGGTCATTTTTCATGAGCAAAGTGCTGAATACCACCAATTCGATCGCACTGACCTGCGGCATGGACTAATGTTAAATTCTGTGGAGAATCTGTTTTAACAAAACGGTTTTCCAGAGCTTTCAAGATGCTTTCTGAGGCACCAACCAAAGTCATACCAACCGTGGCAATCGTGGCACCATCCTTTATCATGGCAGCCGCTTCGTCTGCAGAAATCAAGTTCGCTTTCATGGAACTCTCCTTAGTCCTGAAGGTTTTCAAAGATTGTCGCAATACCCTGACCGCCACCAATACACATGGTGACCGCGCCATACTTTGAACCCCGTCGTTTCATTTCATTCATCAGCTTTACGACCAAAATTGTACCGGTCGCGCCGACAGGATGGCCGAGCGCAATCGCACCACCATTGACATTAACTTTGTTCTCGGAAATACCAAGGTCACGGACTACTGCAACCGCCTGCGAAGCAAACGCCTCATTGATTTCGAAAAGGTCAATATCTTCAAGTTTAAGACCGGCTTTTGAAACAGCTTTGCGAGTGGCCGGAGCAGGTGCGATACCCATAATATCGGGGTGGTTTCCAACAACTGCCTGGCTTAAGACTCTAAGAAGGGGCTTACAGCCAAGTTCCCCAGCTTTTTCACTACTCATCACAACAACTGCTCCAGCACCATCATTGATACCAGATGAGTTTGCAGCAGTGACACTACCGCCATCTTTAAAAGCCGGTTTCATCTTGGCCAATTTTTCCAACGTAATTCCGAAGCGAGGATGCTCATCCTGGGCAAACGTTACGGTCTCTTTTCCAGCTTTGATATCAAGTGGTAAGATTTCATCGATGAATTTTCCTGCCTTAATAGCTGCCTCTGCTTTCTGTTGACTCCTCAGGGTAAATTCATCTTGATCTTGTCGAGAAATGTTAAACTCAGTCGCTACATTCTCGGCAGTAATGCCATTTGGATATGGTCCCATCGGCCAAGTCAGAATGCTTACCAATCCATCTTCTAATGTTTCATTTCCGAATTTGTTGCCGAAGCGATGTTTACGGACATAAAAGGCAACATGTTCATATTTTCTGTGCCGCATGCAACAATGATATCTGCTTCATCGGTTTGGATGGCCTGAACTGCTGAATTGATGGTTTGCAAGCCAGAACCGCATTGACGGTTCAAAGAATAGGCAGTCGTTTCCAGTGGGAGACCCGCATTTAACATGCAAACACGTGCAATAAAGCCACTTTCTGCAATCTGGCCAACATTCCCAACAATGACTTCGTCAACAAGTTTGGGCTCAAGTCCACTACGCTTTACCGCTTCCTTGATAACCATTCCACCTAAATCATGTTGATGAAAATCTTTCAGGGTGCCACCCATAGTACCAATAGCGGTCCGGACACCACTTACAATCACTACTTCTTTATTAATCATGGTGATTAGTCCTTTTGTTGAGATAATTAAGCGCCTTGTCTAGCCATTCATTGGGGACGTCTCTGCAACTTTTCTCCGATGACTAATCATTTGAAACGTCCCAAAGAATTCCTTAGGAATAACTAGCCCTGCGAATAGTCATAAAAGCCCTTGCCACTCTTTCTTCCTAGGTGCCCAGCTTTGACTAAAGTTCTGATCAATGGGCAGGGACGATATTTTGAATCCTTGAAGCCTTCATATAGTCCTTCCATGGTGGCCAGCATCACATCCAAACCTACAAAATCGGCTAGCTCCAAAGGCCCCATGGGGTGGTTAGCGCCGAGCTTCATAGAGTTGTCCACATCCTCTGGTGTGGAGCCTTCCATGACACAAAAAGCACCCTCATTCATTAATGGCACCAGGATTCGGTTCACAAGAAATCCTGGAAGCTCAGGAGCATCAACAGACTCTTTGTTAATAGATTGTGCAAATTTGCGGATAGCTTGGTAGGTGTGGTCAGAAGTAGAAATACCGCGTATTAGTTCAACTAGCTTCATAACCGGCGCGGGGTAAAAGAAATGAATCCCATGACCTTGTCTGGACGATTTGTCACTGAAGCAATTTCTGAAACACTGAGCCCGGAAGTATTGGATACAAGGAGGGTCTCCTGGTCAGCAAGGGAATCTAACTCCGCAAAAATTTTCTTTTTTAACTCCATATTTTCAGGAACAGCTTCTATGATAAGATCAACACCTTTTACATCTTCTAAATTATTACTATAAGAGATAAGGCTTTTAATCTTAGTCGCATCCTCTTCAGAAATTTTTTCTTTCTGAACTAAGCGCTCCAGACTGCTGACAACTCTTTTATTTGCCTTGTCCAGCTGTTCAGTGGAGACATCGATATTAATAGTCTCAAGACCTGCCTGAGCAATGTTTTGGGTAATTCCGCTTCCCATCAAGCCTGCACCAACTACAGCTACTTTATTAATTTCCATGTGCTTATCCTGGCTATGTATCAATTATTTTGTATTAGATGCAGCTATGAACAAATCTTTTACATCTAAGCTGCACTTTGGTTAGGGCTCCGCTATTTATTGCAGGCCCTAAGGCTCACTAATGGGGAGGATCATAGGAGAAGGCCTATGATCCTCCCTCAACAAAGAGGGCTATGATTTTGACTCCATAAGGGCAACAGCTTTTTCAACCCACTCTTTACCGCCGACATCATTGTAAAAATTGGGCCAAATACTCTTAGCTGCAGCTTTCCACTTCGGCTCATCCTTGGGAGGCCCAAGAAGAATCATGCCTTTTTTCTTAAGCTCTTCCTGTGCTTTTTGCTCCATTGAATATGACAAACGTCTTCCGAAATCAGCAGCTTCTTTACCTGCCCGGGTTAAAACAGTTTGATCCTCTGATGAGAGCGACTGATAAACTCTTTCACTCAACAGGATCGGTCCAGTCCAGAGCATGTAATGGATCTCTGTAATGTATTTCTGAACTTCATAAAACTTCATGTCGTTAATAACGGCATATGGGTTTTCCTGGCCGTCAATTACTCTCTGCTGCATGGCTGTGAAGACCTCAGACCAAGCCATTGGAATGGGCTCCAAACCCCAGGCAGAAAATGTGTCAATGGCAATATCTACTTTGGAAACTCGAATCTTCAGGTCTTTAAGGTCCTCAAGTGTTTCGACTGGCTTTTTGGAATTAGAGAGGACACGGAAACCTTTTCAAAATAGCCGACAAAACGAACACCAGCTTCCTTAATGACTCTCTTGTTTAATTCGTCATGGATCGCATCCATCGCTTTCCATGCAGCTTCACTTTGGTCAAACATGTACGGGAGCATCAGTACGCCAACGGAAGGCGCCATGGGCTTCAGGTTCCCCGTATAGACGATAGCTGCCTCAAGGGCGCCAGTCCTAAGGTCTTGAACTGCTTCTTGCTCACCACCGAGCTGGTTATTACCAAAGATTTGAACTTTAATACGGCCATCAGAATACTTATCGACAAGCTCTTTAAACTTTATTGCTGTCTGACCTGTTACATCGGCATCATTTGCACCATGAGCCAGCTTGATAGTTACAGCCTCAACTGAAGTCGGCATTGCCACAAAAGAGACTACTGAAAGCAACAAGCAACACGTTACGATTAATACCTTTTTCATAAACTCCTCCATACTTACTTAGTTGTTTAAAATGTCTCCCGGCAAAACTGGGGGCCCTACTTATGTATCGTCATAGCGGTCACTTATTAACCATGTTGTCGTCTGCAGTCGACTATGGTTAAAGTTTTCAATAACCTACTTGATGATCATTAGCCTTTTAGTTAGCTAAAAGACGTAACCTAGCAACCGTGGGAGAAACAGAGACACCTCAGGAACTAAACTTACAATCACCAAGGCCGCAATTTCAGCTCCAGCAAAATACAAACTATTCAGACTAATATCTTCCAAACTCGTTCCCGCAATTTCCTTGGCAACGAATAAATTCACACCAAGTGGAGGAGTCTCATAGCCAATTTCACAAGCGATTACGAACATAAGTCCAAATTGAATCGGATGAACTCCAGCGGCTACCATTGCTGGCAGAAGTAGAGGCGTCAGGATAACTATCATGGTGATACTCTCCATCCACATACCGATGAAAAGAAGCAGAGCGACAACCAGAAGAATTAAAACAGTTTTGTCTGAAACTGTTGTTATAAGAAGTTCAGATATCCCTTGGGGAATTTGATATATGGACAATACGCGACCGATTAAGGTTCCCATCATGAGGACAATAAAAATTGTACCGGTCGTTTTGGCAGTGTACAAAACAGATTCAGAGAACCCCTTGTAATCAAGCTCTTTGTAGATAAATACACCAACAATAAGCGAATATATTACAGCGACAATTGAGGCCTCTGTTACGGTTACCACACCTCCGTAAATCCCACCGAGGATAATGACAGGCGAAAACAAGGCCCATTTAGCTTTCAAAGCAGTTTTAGCAAACCTGCCCCAAGAAAGTTTGTCACCTACTCCGCCATACGCTCTTTTTTTACTAACAAGAACTGCAGTCACCAGAAGGAAGACAGCAAGAAGAGCGCCCGGTATGACCCCAGCTACAAAAAGACCTGTTATGGATTGCTCAGCCGAAATCCCATAAATGATCATCAATATACTAGGAGGGATAACAACACCTATTCCACCAGAGCACGCTGCTATTCCACCAGCAAATCCCCTACTGTAGCCCTGGTTAATCATGGCAGGAATAAGAATAGAACCTATTGCTGCCGTTGTAGCTGGACCTGACCCCGATATAGCAGCAAACAACGTACAGGCAACTACTGTAACAATAGCCAATCCACCTGAAATATCTCCGACAATCGATCTGGAAAAATCAATAAGCCTCTTAGTGAGACCACCTTTTCCATAATTGCACCAGCCAAAATAAACATAGGCACTGCGATAATGGCGAATGAATCAATCGAGGTGTATGCCGTCTTAGCAATGTATTCTATTGGCAACCCGCCAACGAGCATCCCAACTAACGCGGTTATGCCTAAACAAACCCCAATAGGGACAGACAAGAGCATCAAAAAAACGAAGACTAACCCTAAAATTATTGGCATAGTCATAATACATACACCTCTACATATCAGCTCTCTGGTCCCTAATAACGACATTGGACCTGAGCCTTTTAATCATCGTCTGTAAAACACGTACGGAAAGAAAGAAAAAACCAACAGGAACAATCATGTATACATAAACAAGATTGAAGCGTAAGGTTTGCGAGTAATAAGGATACTCAAACATTGACATTACATACTTAATGCTCACATATACAACTACTAGATTGAACATGAGCCAAATTACATCTGCGAAACTAATTATTATTTTTTTAGTTTTTTCAGATAATTTACTTAAATGAAAAGTAATTCGAATGTGGTTGTCATTTTTTGCTGCCAATATAATGTAACAATAGACACCCCAAACAAAGTAGTAGCGTGACACCTCTTCAACCCACGCAAAAGATTTACCAAAGAAATAACGAAGAATTATTTGGAACGTAAGAAGAGAAATCATTATTACAGTAAATAGAATCGCAAGCTTACCCTCCAAAGGGACTTTCTCTTTGCTCCGCATAGCATTACCTCATGACTTTATGGAACGGCACGCGCAACTCGAACTTCTATCTGCATATGTTTTCAGAATAGCAAGCAAGAGTATTTACTGGTTTAGTTTAACGTTAAACTTAAATTATCATGGCATAATATCGTTTGTCAAGGGTTCCATGACACACGGTCTAATTCTTTTTTTCATTGAAATCAATAGTTTGTGCTGTATCGACAGGGATTTATCGGGCAATAAAAATAAATTTTCCAAAAAATTTTATTTTAGTTTTTATTATTTTCGAAGATAGGGCGACAATTAAAGTTTAACGCTAATCCTTAACTCTCACGGCTCTCTGAGGATACCAGAAACACAACCTGCCAAAACGGCAATATAATCTATTTGCAGACCTGAGGACTGAGGGGGTTAACACGAAGAAATGATCGTCCACTCGCTGCCCGATGACTGCTAATGGCTCCCACTGGCGAGAATTCGCTGCAGGCAAGACATCCCTATTGCACCCTGGCCAAATTCTACAATCGCCGGAAGTATCTCTCTGACAAAAAAAGAGAATAGGGGGAAGGGGGCAGGTTTGTGTAATCGGCTTTTGCGGGCTGCCCCGTCTCTTGCCGACTGAATCGTCCCGGGTTTTCCGGAGACAGTTTTCGTTTGAGTCAGGCAGCCTCGTCTGGCTCCTCTAGCCGATAATACTCTTTCTCTTTTCTGCTGGTGGAATATTTCCAATCGGTTCCAATAGCCGACGATTATTGAACCCATCCACCCATTGCAGTGTTGCGTATTCAACCGATTCCCGACCCTTCCAGGGGCCGCGATGGTGGATGACTTCGGTTTTGTAAAGACCGATGATTGTCTCCGCCAATGCGTTATCGTAGGAATCTCCGATTATGCCGACCGAAGCGCTGATATTTGCGTCTGCCAGTCGCTCCGTATAATGGATCGAGAGATACTGGCTGCCTCTGTCGCTGTGGTGGATGAACTCTCGGCGGTTCTTGCGAGCCCACAGCGCTTGTTCAAGCGTAGCTCAATCTTCATGGAAGTCGAAACCTTCCAGCCAACGATGCAGCGGGCGACTGGTATGGCTTCCCTGCTTAACTGTAGTCAGACCTTACGGGCACCATAAGCTTGGTAAATCTCTTTCCAAACCCTCTGAATCTGTGGTTTCAAAAACTGATCCCTCAGGTGACGTGCCTGAACCTTGCTGCTCCAGAACCAATCGGACTGCTCGCTCTCTAACCTCAGGACTGTATCTCTTGTTCGTATTCATGACCCCATACTCTCAAAGTTTGGAGTCTCCGACAATCCCGGTGCAATTCAGACAATTATCGTTGAGGGGTGAGTGTTCGGATAGGCTCTAGGTGTTTCTCGTGACAGTAAATTTAGTCAAATTTACAAACAGAAACACTGTCGCTGCAGGTTGGCGGGGCTGGCATTAAGGCTTTCGCATCAAGTGCCCGCATGTTTTTCTCTTTACCAGAACCGGATCGAGAAGAATGCGCTTAGCGCCATTTTTGTTTTTACCTTGAATTTTATCAAGCAATAGGTCAAGCCCGAACTCTGCCATAACCTCAATCGATTGCGAGACCGTAGTTAACTCAATTCCGGGAAGCCCAGATATCATCGTGTTATCAAAGCCCACAAGTGCCATATCTTCAGGCACCCGGATCCCGTGACCCGAAAGGCATTCCAGGACCCCCATCGCCATATAGTCACTGTGAGCAAATATGGCTGTAGGGAGAGGCTTGAGCCTAAGCAATTCCTCGGTAAGCCTGAAGCCTGTCGTCCGAAAGAAGTCCCCGCCATGAAAAATCAAATTATCGTCAAGCTTGATACCATGGGCAGCAATTGCAGACAAGGAGCCCTGCAAGCGATTGTGTCCGGTTGAGGTATTTAGGTCTCCAGCAAGTATGGCGATCCTGGGGTGCCCGAGTTTGATGAGATGCTCTACGGCAAGATAGGCACCACGTGAATTGTCAACGGCTACCGAATCAACAGGTGGCTTGGAAGGATCCTCTCCTAGCGTCCTGATCATCGTTATAAATGGGATCTGGTAAGACGCAAATTCCTCAACAACAGGATCGTCTAGCATCACTGAGCAAATAATCACACCATCACACCCCCTGTTGACCAAATGATTCAAAGCATCTCGTTCGCCCTCCAGGCTACTGGCCGCATTGTTGAGAATGGTGCTGTAGTTATGGTTCTGGGCTTTCTTAACAATAAAGTGAGCCAGTTCTGAATAATGAGGATTTTGGAGCGAGGTGAGAATCATCCCGATTGTATTGCTTCTCTTTGTGACAAGGGTTCTTGCTGAGAGGTTGGGACGATAGTTGAGTTCTTTAGCTATCCTCGTGATTTTTTCAGCAGTAGCCTTGCTCACACGGCTACTATTGGGATTCTTGAGGACCAGAGAAACTGTTGTTGCGCTGACGCCAGCTCTCTCAGCCACATCTTTGAGTCTGGCCCTAAGGGGATGTGTCTTCTTATCTGTCATAGATTTAAATTTTTCATGTCGAAATAAAATTACACAGTGGACATTATGCCCAATGCAGAATGTTAGCTAAACTGTTTTTTGGGCTTTGTAAATTTCAACGCTCTAACCGCCTCTCATTCAAGGTCGCTGCCCCCAATCTAGTCCGCCGTCTCTTTTGCTCCTAAATGTCGGCGACATCAACGACTTTCTAGGCATCCATACAAAACAATATAATATATGATTATCATGTCTTTGTTTATCGTTAATTCTGATCAGCTCTGATGTCTGTGGCGAAAAAGTGGAGACAGGCCGCATGGCGGATTGTCGCAAGTGGCTGTAATTGATGACTTAAGTCGGCAGGCCGAAATTATTTTCAGCAAAGAGGGCTTCCTCGACATAATAAATTTTTTGCATTTGCAATTATTTTCCCTATCATAGTGCCATTCAAGTTTAACGTTAAATTTGGTTTGCTTAGATCTTTTAACCCTCCAGGCACCCAACACTAAAATGGAGATGAACATGAAGAAGATCGAAAATTGTTCCGAGTGCCCGGCTAAGGAGCAAGATATCGATAGCCATCCCTGTGATAAGTGTCACGTGAGAAGATAATGGCTTGTTTGGAAAGGTACCATGAGTAATGGTAAAACTTTTTTGGATTGGCGAGACCCTTCTAAATTGCCTGCTTGTAAAAGCTCCGGCTTGAAGGAGAAATCATGACTGAGCTTGACTTCATATGCTCCAGGAGAAGCATCCGTAAATATACGACACAATATGTTGCGGAGACTGAAGTAGAGGATCTGCTACGTGCTGCCATGACCGCACCATCGGCAGGTAATTCTCAGCCCTGGCACTTTATTGTGATTCGTGAGCGCAAATTGCTCGATGCAATCCCTGAGATCCACCCCTATGCCGTTATGATAAAAGGGGCTCAGCTAGCAATTTTGGCATGTGCTGACCCAGCGCAGGAAAATATCAAGGAAACTGGCCACTAGACCTTTCTGCTGCGGTGGAAAATTTGCTTCTGGCCGCCCACATCAAGGGTCTTGGTGCAGTCTGGTGCGGGATTTCCCGGAAGAAGATCGGATCAAGGCTCCGTGCGTTGTTAAATATTCCTGCGTCAATCGTCCCCTTTGCTCTAATACCACTTGGTTATCCTGCAGAAGAAAAGATAGCGGCTGAGCGCTTTAACGCCAGGAGGATCTATCGAAACCAGTGGGGTGTCACATAAGTGTTTGGGGTAGGATGAGTACGTCACCTGCTTCCCGGGAATTAGTAGTTAGCGTCAGAGACGCTCCTACCTGTGGATGCTTTCTTACAGTAGAAAAATAGTTTCTAGGCGCTCTCTCCTGATCTTAATAGTCGTCATTTGATCTCATGGCCCCGACATTTCAAACATAAAAGCGGACCTTTCGCTTTACTGTATTATCAGCAGTTTAGTGGCAGGGCCTTTTGACACGGACTTTCGAGACAGTTTCAGCGGAAATAGCTGTGTGGTTGCAACTTGGTAGGAAATTGGTCGGATCGGTCAAGAGGTAGTTTTGGTCGGTTTGGGCTGGAAATTGGCAGATCCGGGCGAACCGCTATCGATCAAGTTCATAGTACTGAAGTTGTGCAACTTGCTTACAACGCTTTCCGTAAAAACTTCACTGCGTCGGGGTGGAGGGGGATTACCACCCCTCCCAGCCCTTTCTTTGCATCCAAATCCCGTGCAACTGGAAGCTCTGTGCGCATTTGGGTCAAGACTTTTTCACTGAAGAGAATTTTGAGTGCACGATAGGCAAAATCATCATCTAATTCCCGATTGGCGACCCAGAGGGTTGGGTTCTGGAAGGTTAAGATCTCCTGAGTTTGCCACTTGTAGGTGCCTGCAGGGATGTGATTAGATGTGTAAAATGGATAGGCCTTAAAGAAATCGCTGCCTAAAGCCACTTTCCACAAATCGAGCAGGCGGATTGGAAATCTTCGATTGGTTTCCTCGATGGAATCGCTCGGAACATCGGCAAGCATCCAAACTGCATCGACACTTCTTGCAACCAGTTCCTTCAGCCACATGGTTGAATTGACATAAATGGGGGTGATGTCCTGCCAGATATTTAAACTGCGAAAAAAAACGTTCGGCTGCCAGCGCTGATCCTGAGCTGGGACTCCCTATCGCAATCCGATGTTTTCTCAGTTAATCGAGGATTCGATAAGGGCTGTTTTGGGGAACTGTCCTGCTTTTCCAAGATAGGCATCTTCAGTATTCACCAGGGCCATGTCCATTTTACCTCGGTCTACCCTAGTGAGGTTATCCACAGAACTTGCTGTCTGCTTGATCTTGATCTGGAACTCGGGCATTTCTTGGTTGAGCAATTCCCCCGGCTCGACAGCAAAATTATGAAAGGTCCCGCCTGATGGCCCACCACCTAGGATAAAGTCAGGTTTTTCGTTATCGCAACTGCCAGAGATGAAAACAAAAAGGCAGGCAAGTAAAGGCCAGAAGGGAGGAGCAATACTTTTCGGAAGATAACTCCTCATAAATATTACTTAACTCCTTTGCAGAAGTGGAATTATCCGGGGAATTCGGGGGCCATAATACCGAATTCGCCGGGAGTCAAGGTCTTTGACAATTGAATCAGAAGGGGCCGGTATTGCCTTCATCGTGAGCGTTGATGCACCTATAGCTATAACCAGATGGACTGGTTGACCGGGATCACCTAAAGCGACACAACAACCAGCAGCAATCTCCTCAATAGCGGTTATCCCGAACACGACAAGGTCGGCAACCACACCCAGATAGTCGAAGATGGCACCGCCACCTTCACCTTCGATCCGAACGGTTACCGCATCAGCAAGGGGATTCAGGACAGCAGCGCCAAGAACCACTCCTTCCTCGAAGCCGAGCATCTTCTGGATGCCGTTTATAACCAGGACAACAACCTCACATCCCGTTACTTAAGAGGCGTGGTGGTCGATGAGATCGTCAACGCCTACCTCTACGATGACACCGATCCCTACGGCACCAACCTGACCTATCACCACGACCAGATCAACAGCGTCACCGCCCTGACTGATTATACCGGCAGCGTGGCAGAACAGAACAGGTACAGCGCCTTCGGCCAATTTGTAGGCGGTGACGATTCTCGACAAACCTGAACCGATGAGATTAAAGATGCAAAATAAAACCGCCTCTGTATGGAATTAAACCGTTGATTGCTGTTCTTCTCTGCACTTGGATAGCTTTTATGGTGCCAGGGCAGGGAGATGCGGTTGATTTTTCTGACTTAAGTTTGGAACAGCGGCAATTGCTGGAATATTATGCTGTCGACTGGAGCCGGTTTCCGGTCACGAACAGAAGCAGTTACAGGGTGGGGGACAACTCTGGTTGACGATATCATCGGAGCAGAAAATCAGACCATAACAGCGCTTGCGCTCCGTTTTATCTGAGTCGGTTTTTTTTGTTTATACCTCCAGGAATGAAAAATGCAGATCGCTCAAGCCGATGATCAGAAAGCGATCCAGCAGTTGAGGGTGGCCGAAGATTGCCTGATAAATTTCGTTGACCATCAAGGCCGAGATCGCTGTCGCGGACGCCCCTGTGACCGGAATATCTCCCTGCGGCTGCCTGACCCCGGCGAACAGCTCCTGCAAGCTCTGCGACCGGCCTTTTCTCAGGGTGACAAGCTGTCCCTGATCCCCTTCGATAGCGCCATGAACCAGCAATATGCCGTCTGAAAGAGACTTTTCGAGGTGGAAACGGCTGCTGAAATTGTCGAGACAATCAGCAGCCAGAGTTATATCGGTCGGACAGATGAAGTTGGTATCAAGTCGCTGTTGCATTGGCACAATTGTGACCTGACTGTTGATCTGTTGCAGAGTCCGAGCGGCACAGTCAACCTTGGCCTGACCGATATCGGCTTCGTTGTAAAGGGTCTGGCGGTTCAGGTCGGGCCAGTTGATGAGGCCATCATCAAGCAGGTAGAGTTTTCCGACACCCGCTCTGGCCAGCAGTTGGCTCAATGTGCCGCCCAGACCGCCGACTCCAGCAACCAGCACGGTGGCCTGTTCGATCTGTTGCTGCTTCTCTTCTCCCCAATGCTTGACCTGACGGCTGTAGCGTTGCCGAACAGGCATCAGCCACCCGCTCCGGGAGGAAAGAAGGCGATGGTATCCCCGTCCCTGACTGTTGTTTCCAGTTTGTCCAGATGAAGGATATTGCGTCGGTTAACCAGAATAATGGTGCCAGGAATCAGTTCGCCCTGTTCATCCAACAACTTGTGTAAAAACGGTGTGGACAGTTGCTGTTGAACGCGCAGAAGCAGCTGACCGATCTGCTCCTGTTCCAGTGCTGCGAGGTTCATCTTTTCCTGTTTCAGCAGAATGCGCAGCAAGCTGTAGAATTCGATCTTGATCATGGCGCTTCCTTAAGATGCCAGTCGCAGTTGCGTCTGGGCGTAGTTGGCCGTGCCGTCAAGCAGTTTCTGCCCGGAAAGACTGCTCTGGTCGTGACCAGCTGATAGTAGAGACCGGAGTCGTTGGTTTCACCGATCATGGTGGCGCCGATGACCCGCTGCCGGTTATCCAGGAAACTTTGCGGAAGCGACCGCTGGCCCGATTGTAAGTGCTGATGACCTGATCTGCGTCGTCCTGACAATAGCCGACAGCGGCAACATCGATTCCGAAAATTTCGGTGATATTGTTCTTCAGGCTGCCCTGATAGGTGCACTGCAGACCAAGCATGTTGAGCGCTGCGTTTTCTCCCTGTTCAACAGCGGTCATCCAGTTGCCCTGGATGGTCATTTCGCCGCTGATAAAGTCTTTGCCTTCAGCGCTATCTCCAGCGGCAAAGATATCGGGATGACTGGTGCGGCAGAAGTCATCGATCAGGACACCGTCGGCGACCTTGAGTCCGGCCTCGGAGGCAAGGCCGGTATTCGGACTTACTCCTTTGCCGACAATGAGCAGATCGCTGTTGAGAACCTCTCCCGAGCGCAAGTTCAGTTCCAATTTTTCACCTTCACCGATACTGTCGATATCGTTTTCTTTATGGATCTGTAGGCCCTTAGCGCACAATTTTTGTTCAAGAATCGCCGCTGCCTCGGCATCGACAACCCGGCTGAAAATGCGATTGGATCCGACCACCAGATGCTTCTCCATCTGCTTATCAGCGTGCGAAAGCAGTGGTAAGCTGACCAGACCGGCTCCAATCGCGGTCACTGTCGAAGCCTTGTCCAACAGGGCGATCAGTTTATCGGCATCGCTGAGATGACGCAGGACACAACTGCGTTCAGTTGAAACGGACAGAGTCCGAGCTTCGGCTCCCGTCGCGAGGAGCAATTGTGAGTAGAGCAGTTCCCTGCCGTCAGCCAGCTGAACAATGTGCTCTTCGGCTTTGACGGCGACAACCGCCTGCCCAAAAATTGTTTCGACACCCAATTGGCCATAGAAATCTCGGTTGACGATATCGAGACCCTTGCGTTCGATATGGGCACCGATGTAATAAGGGGTTAGAACACGCGAATAAGCGGGACAATTTTCCCGGTCGATAATGGCAATTTTCGAATGCTGATCGTGGCGCCGCAGGGTTCTGAGCGCCTGCAGGCCGGCAGCACTGTTGCCGATAATGATAAAGTCGAAATGTTCAGGCATAAACGTTGTCCCCGGATCGCTAGAGGTGACGTAAGGAATCGGTTGTCAGATAGAGGCCTGCACACAGAATTTTTCCGGGTGCAGGCCGTTTTTGCCGATCTGCGCTACGCCGTCAGGCCGAGGGCCTGAAGTTTCGCATCGGTCGGAACTCCTTCTTCGTTCCAGCCGCGTTCCTGATAGTAAACTGGTAGCATGATATCCAGCTTGGCAACCTCTCCTTTGAGCGGTCCATCTGGAATCGGCTCTTCCAGCAGACGTTTTGGTAAGGTGTCCTGAGCCGGGTCAATTCCGGCTTTCAAGTTGAACATCCGCTCCAGATTGTAGATCCGGTCGCCCAGGTTCATCAGGACTTCTTCGTTGAAATCATGTCCTGTGGCTGCGGTGCAGAAGTTGGCAAACTGGGGGCGCCAATGGCGAAGGTTGTAAAGAGACAGACTCCGGATGAATCGACAACGGCTGTAAAATCCTGGAAAATCTTGGCCCAGGTCGCCTTTCCTTCCGTTGCTTGGGGATCCAGCTTTTCCGGCAGACCAAGAATTTCCGGAGAGACCAGATAGCCGCGCACGTGGCAGGCGCCACGATTGCTGGTGGCATATTGGAGGGCCATCCCCTGCATGCCCCGGCCGTCATAGGCTGGAAATTCCTGTTTCTTGACCGTCATCGACAATTCCGGTGCCCCATAGCTTTCGGCCAGACGATATGAACCGAGGGCGATCTTGTCACCGAACCCTTCACGTTTGCCGGTCATTTCGGCGAGCTTAACCAGAGCTTCAGCATCGCCGAATTTTAATTCCATACCGATTTCATCAGCACTGATCAGGCCTTTTTCTGCCAGTTCCATGGCACAGGCAACCGTCGCACCGAAGGTGATCGGATCCATTCCATCTTCATTGCAGATATAATTGGCTTTGGTAATGGCGGCCAGATCGTCAATGCCACATGCCGCGCCCAGGGACCAGATCGATTCATATTCCGGGCCTTCCCCGTCACCGCTGTAGCGGCTGCCTTTCAGACCGGTGACGCGACCGCAGGCGATAGTGCATCCCATGCAACCTTTGTTACGTTTAAGGTAGGTCGATGCCAGGGTTTCACCGGAAATTGCTTCGGCGCCTTCAAACGTACCTGCTGAAAATTACGGGTCGGGAGTGATCCCGATTGATTGATAATGTTGACCAGAACAGGGGTGCCGAGGGCCGGAAGTCCTTCGCCGGAGACTGGATTCTGTTTGAGCAGGCTATAGGCTTCGAGGGCGGCTTCGCGGAAAGCAGCAGGATCGGCAACCTTGACCCCTCCTGTACCGCGAATGGCAACCGCTTTCAGGTTTTTACTCCCCATGACTGCGCCAACGCCGCTGCGTCCTGCGGCCCGGTGTTTGTCGTTCATGATGGCGGCATAGTTGACCATTTTTCACCGGCTTGACCGATGCAGGCAACCTTTGCATCACCGTGGAATTCAGCCAGAATGGCATCTTCCGTTTCGTGGCTCGGTTTGCCCCACAGATGAACCGCGCGACCAGCTGAACTTTGTCGTCGTGAATCTGCAGGTAGGAGGGGTACTCTGCTTTTCCCTCGAAGATGATCATGTCGTAGCCGGCATAACGCATTTCGCAGGGGAAGTAGCCGCCTGAATTGGAACAGGCGATTGTTCCGGTCAAGGGTGATTTTGTGATGACCATATAGCGGCCATTGGCGGCACCGTAGGTGCCCGTCAGAGGCCCAGCCGCCATGATCAGCTTGTTTTCCGGTGCCAGCGGATCGACGTCTGGCTCAACTTCCTCGGTAAAATACTTGCTTCCCAGGCCACGGCCACCCAGATACTCCGTTGCCCATTGTTCATTGAGTTTTTCGGTTTTACAGGTTCCGGCGGTCAGATTAACCCTCAGTAGTTTTCCGTGCCAGCCTCTCATGGTTTCACCTCCATCTGTCCTTCTTTCATGGCGTCAACAAAGCGCAGAATTTTTGCCGCAGAGGCTTGTCCTCTTCGTCCAGGCTCAGGCAGCCTGTTGGACAGAAGGCAACACATTCCGGCGTATCTCCCCGCAGAGGTCGCATTTGTCGACCTTTCTGAGACTGGGCACGTACTTGATCATGCCGAACGGACAGGCGCTGACGCAAGTGCGGCAACCAACGCATCGATCTCTGTCGACCAGAACGACGCCGGAGGGCATTTCTTTGCTGATGGCGGCCTTGGGGCAGGCTTTTTCGCACCAGGGCTCATCACACTGCATACAGGTTACGGTGATAAACTTGGCTTCGTCGATAAAGACTTCATTGTAGATGCGTGAGCGGCTGGGAGCAAATTCACCTGTGTGTTTGAATGAACAGGCCATTTCGCAGGTCTTGCAGCCGATACACTTTGAAGGTTCAATGCGAATCAGTTTCTGCATGCTTATCCTCCTTGATGAGTTAATTGATGAAAGACAAAAACCGTTTTCTATTTATCAAGTGGCAGATCCCGGTGCCTGTCAAAAGTTGCACCACAAAAAATTATAACAGACTTTGATGGTCAGCACCGCAGTTATTTTGGCTGTATATGCCGGCTTGAACCCTTCCGCAGGGTAGATTTTCTCACCATCAACAGAGGAATATGCTAAATATATGGACCTGTGATAATGTGATCGTATCACTGTCGTGAATTTTCTTAGTCGCTCACAGGGAGAAGCCTGGAGAGCGCAAGTGTGAACGGATTGGATCGATGAAACTTGCGGATGGCTACGGCCGAAAAATCAATTACCTGAGATTGTCAGTCACTGATCACTGTAATATGCGTTGTGTTTATTGTGTGCCGGAGGGTGGAGTTGGCCATTGTGCACATGAAAAACACTTGATTTTGATCAGTTTCTGTTGATCTCGCGCGCTGCGGTCAGTCTTGGAATTAAGAAAATCAGGGTGACCGGTGGCGAGCCGCTGGTCAGGAAGGGAATTATCGATTTTCTGAAGGAGCTCTCTGGTCTGCCCGGCCTGGAAAGGTTGGTGTTGACAACCAACGGTCTTAATCTGGCCGGTATGGCTCAGAAATTGAAGGACGCAGGGGTCCAGAGCCTCAACATCAGCCTCGATTCCCTTGAGGCTGAGCGTTTTTGCCATTTGACTCGCAGAGATTGCCTGGCTGACGTCCTCGCCGGCATCGAAACGGCGGAAAAGGTTGGTTTACGTTATAAGATCAACACGGTGGTGATGCGCGGACGGAATGATCACGAGATCCCGGATTTTGCCAAGCTAGCGATGGTGCATGGCTGTTCGGTGCGCTTTATCGAATATATGCCGGTCATGAAAGAGGAGGGCTGCAGTCTCTGGTTATGCCGAGTGAAGAAGTCCTGACAGCGTTGAGGGCTCACCATCGGCTCGAACCGATCCATCGTGAAGAGATGGCTGGGCCGGCCAGAGAGTTTCGTATCGATGATTCCGATGGCCGGGTTGGCGTTATTTCACCGATGTCGGGGCATTTCTGTGGGGATTGCAACCGTATTCGTATTACTCTACCGGCAAGGTGAGAACCTGCCTTTTTTCCGATCAGGTTCACGATCTGGTACCGCTGTTGCAGAAAAAAGATGTCGACCTTTTGGCCGCTTATCTGCTTAAATTGGTGAATGACAAACCCGCCTGTCACGGCATGGATACAACACATGCCGATCATACTGCTTTCTCCATGTCCGAGATTGGCGGGTAGAGCTCTTTACTTTAAATGGTGTAAAGAAGCATCGGGTCACAGAAAACTGTAATGAAACCGGTAGATATTCTATGATCTGACCGGTTTTCTGTTTGGGACATTGAAAAGCGGTCGAATCCGTTGTGGCCGTTTGATTTCCTCTCGTAGCCATTGGTCGATGGTAAATTTTTGTTTGGGGTTTTTGTGATGATACACTCATTTGAACAGGCTCTTAGGTTGATCCTGCGTCATGCCGCACCGCTTTCAGCTGAATCCGTTGGTCTCGAGAATCTGGTTGGTCGGGTGGCTGCCGAAGAGGTTCAGGCGCCTTGGGACATGCCGCGTTGGGATAACTCGGAGATGGATGGTTTTGCAGTCAGGGCAGAGGATTGCAGGGTCGGCAATACGCTCAGTCTGGTCGGCTATATTCCCGCCGGAGTCTCTGCCAGGGGGGTAACCGTCGTTGCCGGGAGTGCAGTGCGGATTATGACTGGAGCACCGATTCCGGCCGGTTGTGATGCTGTCGTGCCGATCGAAAACACCTCGCCGGGCGAAGAGCGGGTACAGATTAATCAGCCGGTTGCGAAGGGGGACTATATTCGTGTCCGCGGTTGGGATATGGTTGCCGGGGAGCGGTTGATTGAGGCTGGGACTGTCCTGCGGCCGGCTGAAGTCAGCCTGTTGGCCTCTTTTGCCTACCGGCAGCTTAACGTTTATCGACGACCCAGGGTGGCGATTCTTTCGACCGGTGACGAGCTGGTTGCTCCCGGCGAAGAACCGGAAGAGGGTCAGATCGTCGACAGTAACAGCTACTCGATGGCGGCGGCAGTCAAGGAAATTGGTGCCGAGCCGATTTTACTCGGGATTGCTCGGGATACCGAAGAGAGTTTGAGGGATAAAATCGTGCTCGGATTAAAGGCCGACGTCCTGATTTCATCGGCCGGGGTCTCGGCCGGAGATCGCGATCTGGTCCGTGATGTTTTGGCTCAGGCTGGAGTCGAGCAACTGTTCTGGAAGGTTGGAATGAAACCGGGGGGGCCGACCGCTTTCGGGATCAAAGGACGGACGCTGGCATTTTCCCTGCCGGGTAATCCTGTGTCCAGCATGATCAGTTTCAGTCAGCTGGTACGCCCGGCTCTGTTGCAGATGATGGGATATGAGCGCATTCTGCCTGCAACGGTCAAAGTCCGCTTAATCTCTCCCCTGACGAATGAAACGTCGAAACAGCGGTTTCTCCGTGTTCGTATCGACGAAACCGGTGAAGGGCTGGTGTGCGGGAGCGCAGGTAATCAGAATACCGGTGTGTTGAAAACGATGCTGAATGCCAATGCGATCGCGGTTCTGCCTCCAGACTGCCCTGAATTGCTTGTCGGCTCCGAAATTGATGTTCAGCTGATGAACCCCGAGCAGTTCAGTGGTGCAAAGATCTGAGCAATCCTGAGGAACCGACACAGCTTAAAACGCACTCCCTAATACCAGCATCCCCTGAGTCAGGATGAAAAGACCGAATAAGATCAGCAGTCCACCACTGAACAGCCTGATGGCAACCGGGTGAGCGTTGACGCGTTTGATCTTCTGGCGCAGTGACTGAGAGGCATAGCCGAGCAGCAGCATCGGGATGGCGAAGCCGAGAGAGTAGCAGGCCAGTAAGAAAATCCCCGTCGACAGGCGACCATCCGAGGCCACCAGCGCCAGAACACCGGCAAGCATTGGACCGACACAGGGAATCCAGACCAGACCCAGGGTCAGGCCCATCACCAATCCAGACCACTGGCCATGGCTCTTTCCTCTGATTTTAGAAAAAATCGTGACCCGCTTGAACAGGTTGATGTCGAACAGCATCAACAGGCCGAACAACAGGATAATGACACCGGCTATTTTTTCCAGCGCTGGGATCATGCCGGCAATCGCGCCACCGAACAGAGACGTCGCCACGCCCATGGCCATGAAACTGAAGCTTAAGCCGGCGACGATCAGCAGGGGGCGATATTTGTGATCCTCTTCCGTTCCGGCAACAATGATCGGTATGACCGGCAGGACACAGGGCGAAGCGATACTGGCCAGACCGGCGAAGATAGTCATGGCGATTGTCGTCAGAGATAAATCAAGAGCAACCATAAGCTAATGGACCGTAATCTGGCTGACCAGATTGCGAACTGTATCAGCTGAATGAACGCCCGGAGGCAGCCGTTTGATTTCCTTGCCGTTTCCGTCGGCCAGAATTAAGGTGGGCAGGGCGCGTATTCCGTAAGTATAAAAGATTTCCAGATCAGCCTTAACGTTGGTTTGGACCGGACGAATGACGACTTTCCCTTCCAGTTCGCCGGCCATTTCAGAGAGAATTTTACTCTGCATCTTGCAGGGTCCACCATCAGGGTTGATGAAAAAGACCAGTAAGTGTTCGTTTGCTTCTTTTCCGTCTGTGGCTTGGCCTGGTTTTTGTGTTGTAGACGCAGCCTGACTGGTTTGTTCCTGAGTGCAGCCGAGCAGGGCGATCAGTGCGATCAGTGCGAAAACAAGCACGAGTTTTTTCAACATCGAACATTCTCCCTTGATTTTATATATATGAATATCGTTTTTATTCTTGTTGCTAGTTATACCCTATTTATTGCTGCTAAATCAATATGACGGCAGTATGAGCGCTACGACCATTCTTGTTATTTCTGGACTTGAAGATGGCTTTTCATTTAGGCTGAAAACTACCTCTTTTCACTGACAGGGGCCGTCATGTCTGAGGAAACGACCTTTTTTCTGCCGGTTAAAGATTACTGCCACCGTGATTTGATTACCTGTCATCTTAACGACAGGGTTCGCTCTGCCGCTGAAGTCATGCGTGACAAGGCGATTTCCAGTCTGATCGTCTGCGACGAGTCGAGTCAGCCGGTCGGGATCATGACCGACCGTGATCTGCGCAGCAAGGTTGTGGCAGGAGGTCTGAACCCGGATCAAACAACGGTTGGCGAAGTGATGACTGCTCCGGTTATTTCCGTGCGCGAAGACGATACTCTTTTTGAAGTTCTCTATCAGATGTCTCATCATCGGATTCACCGTGTCGGGGTTGTCGATGTTCAAAACAGCTTGATTGGCATTATCAATGAGTCTGATATTATCCGTCTGCAGAACAGGTCGCCGCAGCGCCTGCTAAGAGCTATTGATGAGGCGCAGATTGTTGCAGATCTGAAAAAAATCCATCATGAATCGGAGCAATTGATTGTTTTTCTCAGCCGTAACGGAGTTCGTACAAGGGAGCTGGTCCGGTTGATTTCTCTGCTTAACGATCAGATTGCAGAAAAACTGATCAATCTGCTTAAGCGGTCACACTTTCCCGCTATGGGGAGTAAGAGTACGTTTCTGGTGTTGGGAAGCGAAGGTCGACGTGAGCAAACGTTGAAGACCGATCAGGATAACGCCATCATTATCGCTGATGACGCAACGGATCCTGAGGTGAAAGAGATTGAGCGTTTTTCACAGATGCTGATCGATTCCCTGATCGACATCGGCGTCCCTGAATGCCCTGGCGGAATCATGGCTAAAAATGAATTCTGGCGACGTAAACTGTCCCACTGGAAACAGGCTGTTGATGGTTGGATCGCCTCGCCCTGCGGCGAGAATATCCTTAATTTCAGCATGTTCTCCGATATGCGCTCCCTGTGCGGTGATGCCGATCTGGAAAAACAGCTGCGCGACCATATTATTCAGCGGGCAGAGGAAAATACCATTTTTCTCGCTCGCATGGCGGCTAATGTCTGTCTCTTCCCCCCTCCACTCGGGTGGTTCGGACGGATAAAAACCGAAAAAACGCAACCGTACCACGCAAGATCGATCTCAAAAAGCCGGAATCTTCGCGTTGACAGAGGGAGTCAAAACCCTGGCTTTAACGTCGGGGTGTTGGAGGGCAGCACGCAGGACAAGCTCCAGCGGCTGATGGAAAGGGAGTCCTGAGCCGGACCCAAGCGGATGATATCGAAGCCAGTTTTAACCTTCTGACTTTCCTGCGTTTGCGGGGGCAGGTCAACTCTTCGGCGTCTGGCCGTGAAGTTTCCAATTACATTGCCCCCGGCTCTCTCGACCGGGTTGAAAAGGGGCGTTTGAAATTGGCTCTTGAAGTTGTGCACTCTTTTCAGGGGATGCTGAAGCAGTATTTTCAGCTTGATATGCTCCAGCGCTGATCGCTTTTCAACCTTGATATTAATCAGCGGGCGGATATGGTGTAATACTTTAATCAGGTCTTTTTGCTGATCCATAACATTGTGAATATTCTTATAGGCCAAAGGAGCTTCGTCCAGAGTATGATGATCGACCCTGGCGGTAATGCCATTCATACTCGAGCAGAACTGTTTCAGATCGAGTTGTTGTTTTGCCGCTGTGCGACTCATGACCCGACCTGCTCCATGGGAGCTTGACCAGAGCGCTTCCGGATTACCCTTTCCTTCGACGATGAAGGAGCCGTCACGCATATTGCCGGGGATGACGCCGAGCATGCCGGCTTCGGCATGGGTGGCCCCCTTGCGATGAATCAGCAGCCCGTCCTTATCTTCGGCATGATTATGGTTGCGATTGATCAGTTGGTCCCAGTTGGCGTGTCCGGGGCAGTGATTGCGGATTTCATGGATAACCCGACGCAGTATCTCATAGCGGTTGGCCAGGGCGAATTCGAGGCAGAAGTTCAGATCTGTAAGGTAGTCTTTCCCATCTCGACTGGTGGTTGAGAATCCGAAATGACCTTCACGTGCTTGCCGCCTGCAGCCAGTTTCATATAATGGGTTGCGACGGAGTGACCGAGGTTGCGTGATCCTGAATGGATAATGATCCAGATCGTCTGGGTCTCGTCAACACCGATTTCGATAAAATGATTGCCACTACCGAGAGAACCCAGTTGCATCAGGCCGTTTTTATTCAACAGATGATTGAGGGTTGATGTGCGGGGATATGCCGGTGAGTCCAGTGACTGGCGCAGCTGTTGTGTCGGAACCCGGTCGGGACGGCCCGGTAGATTGCTGTGAAAATCTCCTGAGCGTTGCATCTGACCTCTTCGGGGGAAAGCTGGCCGGCACGGCGCACATGCCGCAGCCGATGTCATAGCCGACCCATGAGGGTAAAACCATATGATCGGTGGCGACAACAGCCCCGATCGGCAGTGTGTAGCCTGTATGGGCATCTGGCATTAACGCACCTTTGACACTATACTCGAGATGCATGGCGCTGTAGAATTGGTCAAGTGCCGAATGCTCGATATCGTCAGCAAATATTTTATATCGTTTCACAACTCATAACCCATCATTAAAAAGGATTGACCACTGCACATATCGGGGTGGAAAACAGCCTGTCTTTACGGGGCCAGGTTGAATTTTGTCTCCTCCTCTATTTTTCGGTGGCCCGGCGTAATATGTCAACAATCAAGGTTTCTCCGTACCAGATTAAAAATGTTCGTTTGTTCATCCTTTTTCGGGTGCTGTTCAATGCTCGTTTTTATTATCCGGTTTTTCCATCCTGTTTCTTGATTTTGGTCTGACCCTTTCTCAATTTGCCATACTTAATGCCGTCTGGGCAGCGACAATTGTCTTCTGCGAGGTTCCGTCGGGCGCTCTTGCGGATACCGTCGGGCGGCGGAATCTGGTTGTTTTCGCAGGTTTTCTCATGGTTCTGGAAATAGGGCTCTGGGCGTTTGTGCCGCGCTCCAATCTGACTGTTCTGTTTTGGGTGTTTGTGCTTAATCGAATTTTGAGTGGCATGGCGGAAGCTGCTGCCAGCGGCGCCGATGAGGCCCTGGCCTATGACAGCTTGAAACAGGAAGGTGATATTAACGACTGGGGGAGAGTTCTGGAACGTCAGATTCAGGTTCAGTCGATCGGTTTTGTTTTCGCCATGACGGTGGGTGGTTTTATTTATGACCCGCAATTGCTGCAGAAGGGGCGGATTTTTCTCATTGGGGATCGCTGTCACGCGCGAGACGACCTTGCGGTTGCCGATTTACCTGACCCTGTTGACATCCCTGTTGACGCTGTGGATAACTCTGCAAATGCGTGAAGTGGAAGGAGAAAAAAACAGGGAATTGTTGAAGTCCGTTATCCGATCAGGGAGTCGTTTCGTCTGGTATGGCAGACCGGGCGTTGGATATTCCGAACTCCTTTCGTGTTGGGACTGATTCTGTTTGGCCTGTTATACGACAGCGTTATCCGCATGCTGTTAACCATGGCCAGTCAGTACTATCGACTGATTGAAATCCCTGAAGCTTATTTTGGACTGCTCGGTTCAGGTCTGGCGTTGTTCGGTTTTGTTGTGCCCGGAATCGCGCGCAGACTGGCGGCAAAAAGATCTGCACTCTTTAATCTGCTGGTGTCGGCTTTTTTGATTCTGGCTGGCTTGTCCGGGATGTCCCTTGCCCGGCCGCTGGTCGGTGTTTTTCCAGCTTTGCTGGTGTTCGCCAATCTCTCAATGATCGGGTTTTTTCTCAGTCACTATCTGAATCAGGCCACCAGTTCCGACCAGCGGGCGACAGTTCTTAGTTTCAAAGGACTGTTCCTGAACCTGGGGTATGGTGGGATCGGCCTGCTTTATTCCCTGCTCCTGACTCACCTGCGTTCAGGCATGAGCAGTGCCCAGTCGGCATTGGGAGAAGAAACTTTTAAAAACACCATTTTTCAGAGCTCCCTGCCCTGGTTCAGCCTGTACTTCGCCTTTTGTCTTATGTTGCTCCTGTTAGCATATGGGAAGTATCTGAAAAATAAATAAAGTTCAGAGGCAAAGTATGATACGAAGGCTCTTGCGGAAGAGGGCAGGGGGTGCGACTGCTCTGCTTGTGGTTCAATTTGACATGAGGTCGAATGAACGTGACGTTTTTCTGCTAATGTTAACTATCGGCACATTTTTCCGACATGATTATTAAGCAAATTCTATTTCACCCTGTTGTCCTTGTCGTTCTGTTTGCCGCGACCCTCTGTGGCTGCCAGCCTGTTTCACCCCCCTTGCCCGCACAGGACCCGATAGCCGATCTGCTTGATGATAAGACGTCTTTACCGGTTAAGCAGACAACTGTGCTGGAAAAGATCGGTTTTACAACCCAGGTGGGAGCTTTCAGTCGGATGGATAATGCGGTTCGACTGGAGCAAAAGCTTAAATCCAATGGAATCGATGCCTATCACTTTTTGCATGAATCGGGTTTCTACAAGGTGCGCTTTGGCGATCATCAGACCTATGCCGATGCCCGGAATGAGGCTGAAAGGCTGCAGGAGCAAGGGGTTATAAATGGTTTTTTATCGTCGTTCCTGATACTGGCAGCGCCCGGCCGCAGGCAGATGAGCAGCGATATCTGCGGGCAGAATTAGTTATCACGGCAAAGCGTTTTTTGGGGGTGCCCTATCGCTGGGGCGGAGAAGATCGGCAGAATGGTTTCGACTGCAGCGGCCTGACAATGGTCAGTTATCGCCTCAACGGCTTAAAGTTGCCACGTAATTCACGTGCCCAGTTCAAAGCCGGGCGAGTGGTGTCCAAGCAGCAGTTGAGACAGGGGGATCTGGTGTTCTTTGCAACGAAGGGTGGATCGCGGGTGACCCATGTCGGCATGTACGTTGGCAACGGCAGGTTTATTCACGCTCCGCGACCGGGAAAAACTGTCAGGATTGCAAGCCTGTCGAGTTCTTATTTCCGGAAAACCTATGTCGGAGCCCGTTCTTATCTGTAATGATTGAGTCAGTCCTCGGCCATTTACGGGTAAGCTTGAGCCCATGAAAGGGCTTCTTCATGATCTGTAAAAAGCCTGATATTGACTCCTTTGCTGAAGAGCAGATCCCGCAGCAGTTCCTCATCTTCGCTATATTCAACGATCGTAATCAGTGCCAGCTTGCGTAGCGGGGAGCGATTTTTATAGCGCAAAATGGTTTGGACCACCTGGTCCAGGCTCTTTTTTTGACCTGAACATTCGATCTGTCGTTTGTTTATGACCAGTCCTGTGCAGTCGTTGTCTTCCAGCCGATTGAAGATCGGTTCGTAGATCATATCGATGCATGTTCGACAGTCCGATTTTCCAGAGCAGATAACAATCATGCAGTCCTCTGTAATTTTATAATCAAGTTTGAGAACAGAATTGCCGAGCAGAGAACTCTCTTTGCGTCGATATGCTAAGGTCATAAGCTCCTCTTATATCCATCTGGAAAAACTGCTTATGATTATCCGATCTGATTTTTTTTCTGTCCAGTTGAATATTAAGCTCCAGATTTTTTGATAATAAATAACTTAAAAACAGTACCTTGTCGGTTTTCTGAGTCTGTCATAATCCGGATTTGATACGTGATTAAAGAGTATTTAGAGTCCATAATCCAGATATATTGATAGGTTTGGTATAAGTGTTTCTTATGAAATCATAAAAATTTTCCGCTTCAATCAAACTCTAATATGTGTGATTTTAAACGCTCATTGGTTTGATATCACACTTAAAAGATGAAGTTCTAGAATTGTGTTTTGTAAAATTCTGCAATTCTTGCCCCTGTGCGGGGCAATGGCCGGATGAAGCAGTTATTGCACGATAGCTACAGGAGCAATGTATGGAGACTGGTCGTATTCTGGTTGTAGATGACGAAAATCTGGTCTGTTGGTCGCTGGCAAAATGCTGAAACGTGGTGGCCATAAGGTTGAAATCGCCAATACTGGAACTGAGGCGCGGAATAAATTCGATGCGTTCAGTCCTGACCTTATTATTCTCGACTCATGCTTACCAGATATGAATGGCCTGGAATTGCTGGAAGAGTTCAAGTCCGGTCGGCCTTCGCTGCCTGTCATGGTTATGACATCCAGCTATCATTCAGAGCTTGCTTTTCAGGCCTTCAAGCTTGGAGCTGAAGATTACATCGGCAAACCCTTTAATCTCGATATGGTGGAACGTTCTGTCGAAAAAATCTTTATGAAAAAAGACCTGGAGAGGGATGTCAACCCGGGGCAGAAAATATTGCGCAAGAAATATCTTCAGGATCAGCTGGTTGGCAATTGCCCTTCTATGGTCGATCTGTTTAAAACGATCAACGCCTGTGCCCGTAATGACTGCAAAACAATCCTGGTGCTTGGCGAGAGTGGCACCGGCAAGGAACTGGTGACCCATGCCATTCATTATCAGAGTGCGCGCAAGGACGCTCCTCTGATTGAAGTCAACTGTGCTTCTATCCCGGACAATCTGCTCGAAAATGAGTTGTTTGGCCATGAAAAAGGGGCCTACACCGATGCCGGAAACCGCGAAATCGGCGTTTTTGAACAGGCTGAAGGTGGCACTGTTTTTCTTGATGAGATTGGCGATATGCCACTGAACATGCAGGCCAAAATTCTCAAGGTAATCGAAAATAAGCGTTTCCGTCGCCTTGGAGGTCAGAAGGATATTGAGACCGATGTGCGCATTATCGCCGCCACCAATAAGGACCTGCTGCAACTGGTTAATGAAGGGGTTTTCCGGGGAGATCTCTATTATCGTTTGAATATGATGAGTATTACGATCAAGCCATTGCGCGAACGCAAAAAATGTATTCCCAGCATGATTGATTATTTTATCGATCGTCTCAACAGGGAATACGGTCGCAATGTTCATAGCGTTTCCAGCGAGGCGTTAAGAACGCTCATGTCTTATGATTGGCCCGGGAATGTCCGCGAGCTGCGTAATGCCATTGAGAGGGCGATGATGTTGGAGCAGGGTAAGGTTCTTTCGGTGGAACACTTTGGCCAGGAAAATGGTACTGAGAGGCATAAATCGGAGAGCTGCGGTTGTGCCTGTTCCAGTCCCGATCCGACCGGGATTGTTTTGCCGCCAGAAGGTGTCAGTATTGAAGAGGTTGAAAAAGAATATATCAAGCAAGCTCTGGCCCGTTATGGTGGTAATCAGACCAAGGCAGCCAAGAGCTTAGGCTTGTCACTCGACACTTTAAGGTATCGCCGCAAGAAATTTGGATTGGAAAACTTTCCTGCACAAGACCCACCAGCGCCATCCAAGACCAGTCTCACCAGCGCTATGTTTGATTCTCCACGAGCGGTTCCAGGCTAATCAATCTTCTTTTTTATAAAGGTTACCGGCTATGATTATTCGATCAAACAGGCTCCTCTCTGTATTGTGCGCCCTGCTTGTCATGGTTGGTTTATCCGTTTCTGTCGAGGCCGCAGCCCAGACCTGTACGACGAATGATTGCCACGCCGACTTCAAGTGGTCATTCGTTCACGAGCCGGTTGAGGAGGATTGTCTGTCATGTCATGAACAGACGGCAGAGCAGCATCCTCGTGAAGGTGGAAGTTTTCAAATGCTGGAACAGGGGAGTGAGCTGTGTTACCAGTGTCATGAGCCTATGGGGCGTAAGTTGACCCTTCATTCGCCGGTTCAGGAGGGTCTGTGCGTTGACTGCCACAATCCCCATGGTTCCAATGCCGGAAAAAATCTGCTTCCCGTCGATTATGACCTGACGATGCTGTGCAATCAGTGCCACGAAAGTTCTTACCTTGAGAATGCTGTCGTGCATGGTCCTGCTGCAAGCGGAGCCTGTACTCAGTGTCATGATCCGCATGAGTCGAATGAGGAATTCCTGCTCAAGGAGCCTGTCCAAATGATCTGCGTCAGCTGCCATGAAGATATTGTTGAAGGAATGAAGACTGCTTCTGTTATTCACGCTGCCGTTGAAGAGTCAAGTTGTACTGCTTGCCATGATCCCCATAGTGCCCCGGCTCCTAAATTGTTGCAGAAGGATATTGAGGAGCTTTGTCTGGAATGTCATGGGGATATCGGTCGTAATGCAAAAAAAGCCAAGGTCAAACATGCGGCGATGTATCGGGAAGAGAAGTGCAGTGCCTGTCATGCCACACATTTTTCATCTTATTCCGGGTTGCTGAAGCAGCAACAACAGGATGTTTGCCTCAGCTGTCATGGACAGGATGATTACAGCAAGTCAAAGCCATTAAAAAATATAGTAAAAGAGCTTGAGGGGAAGGTCGTCCTGCATGGTCCGGTCAAAGAGGGCGACTGCTCTGCCTGCCATAACCCGCATGGATCGAATAACACCCGAATGCTGATCGGAGCTTATCCGGAAACCTTTTATCATCCTTATAAAAAAGGCAGTTATGACTTTTGCCTGGAGTGCCACGATAAGAATATTTTGCGTTTTGCGGAGACCAGTATTTACACTGAATTTCGCAATGGCAAACAGAACCTGCATCATCTCCATGTGGCCAACAAGTACAAAGGCCGCAGTTGTCGCGCCTGTCATGAGGCTCACGCTGCAGATCTAGAAAAAATGATGAGTGAAGAAGGAGCACAGTTCGGCAACTGGAAAATACCGACGCGCTATCGCAAGACTGAAACGGGTGGCAGCTGCTCACCTGGTTGTCACCAGACGTATGAATATGACCGGGAGAACCCTGTCGACTACGACAGGTGATCTTTTCACGACCAATAATGGAATAGGTTGTTTAAAGAGGGACGTCTTTCTCCTGACCGGCCCCGCGCTTCTTGGCGTGGGGCTCTTTTTATCCATCATCAGGTGTGATCGAGGTCTTGCGAGTGTTTGTTTTTAGTTGTGGTTAATATTTGAATTGGTGATTGCATGGGGATTTCCCCAGCCATGAAACAGTGTTCGGTCATATCCCCCTCTGCTCAGATACAAGATTTATATGCTCACATAATGGTATCATCATTACGACTATTTAAGCTAATAATTATTCTTTAAATACAGTAGTTTAAGTTTGTTTTTTCCGGTTTTGATCGTCTGGATTTAAGGCTGGCACCAACTTTGCTCATTAGAAAAAGACACGTTGGTTGAAGATATCTTCTTTTTGGGGAAGAGGCTGTCTTTGGTTGGAAAGAAGAAGGAGGAGAGAGGGACATTACGAAAAAGTTGAACTGCCACCTTACAACGAACCAGGAGGAACACAAATGAAAACACGTAACATGATTTTTGCAGCACTCTGTACTGCCATCTTGAGTCTTGGATTTGCCTTGACAGCAACAGCAGCACCCGGTGACGGTATCGTCGGTACTGCTCACGATCTTTCTAATATGGTTGCTGGTGAAGAAAGAATTTGCGCATTTTGCCATACTCCCCACCATGCTGTTGAATTGCCGGGTGTGTCCTATGCTCCCCTGTGGAGTCGCAGTGACTCCGATCAGACCGCCTATGCTCAGTATGACAGCGCCACTTTTGATGCCAAAAATACAAGTGCTATTGATCAATTGGCCGGCCCATCCCGTCTGTGCATGAGCTGTCACGATGGTGTTGTTGCGGTTGATTCTTACTACGGCAAGACCGGAACCACCACTCTCGTTGGTGACGATACTTGGGGCGGTTACGGTGTCGGTCTGACAAAAGGTCTGAGTAACGATCATCCGATCGGCTTTTCATTTGACGCGGCTTTGGTTGCTGCTGACGGCGAACTCAAGGATCCGACCGCGACTGACTTTATCGGTAACGCGGGTATGAAGGTTGCGGATGCGCTTTACCAGCCCGTACCTATCCCGGGTGGCCCAGCCATTCTGACCTGTGCCAGCTGCCACGACGTTCATAATACCGATGCCGTCGATGATTATTTTCTTTATGGTGTTCAAGCCGATTCCGGTATCTGCTTAAGCTGCCACGACAAGTAAACGCCTATTTATCCTCTAAGAGCCGCTGGATTTTATCCGGCGGCTTTTTTTTGCTGAGAGTGGATAGGGATAGAGTTTAATCGCCACGACAGGGCCTGCTATTCTTCTGTGTCTATTGTCTGTAACTCAAGGAGAATGTTGATAAAATGCAAAGAATTATTCTGTTGTTCAGTTCTATTTTGCTTGTTGTGTCCGGTTGTGCGCCAGTCGCAGTTGAAAATCAGAAAGCTGTTTTCTTTCCACCGGAACCTGATCCTCCCAGAGTCCAGTATCTGATGGGGATCAGGGACTCACGCGATGTTGTGGGAGACGATGTCGAGACGTCTCTGTTTTCATTGAATGAAACGGTGAGTAATGAAGTCAAGGTGTTTGTTAAACCGTATGGAATTGCAACATCCGGGCAGACGATTTATGTTTCGGACACCCTGCAGAGCCAGATTGCGGTCATTAATCTGGCACAGAAAAGCTTTACCTGGCTTAAAGGTAATTTTGGTCCTGGAAAATTACAGAAACCGACGAGCCTGGCAACTGACCGGCAGGGGTTTCTGTATGTCGCAGACACCGTTCGAAAAAAAGTCATGACTTACGATGGCGAAGGGAACTTCGTCAGGACCTATGGTGACGGGCGCAATATTATGCCGGTTGGAGTTGGTGCCGATGATCGGCGTGTCTATGTTCTTGATCGTAACAGTCGTAAAATTTTGGTTTTTAATAAAAAAACAGGAAGGCTGATCGAAGCTTTGGGACAAACGGGGAATCCCGCTGAAGGCCTCGCCTTGCCGACCAATATGGCCTTGACCGAAAGAGGCGTTTTTTACGTCGCCGATGCCGGGCGCGGGAGTATCGTTTCCGTTGATCGTGATGGTCATATCCTAGGGTCTTTTGGCAAGCTTGGCGACGGTTTTGGGCAGTTCGGGCGGCCCAAGGGGATCGCTGTGGGTGAGGAAGGTCGGCTCTTTGTTGTGGATGCCGCTCACCAGAATATCCAGATTTTCAATCCTGAGGGGCGGTTGCTCATGTTTTTGGCAGTCCGGGTCTGCCCGTCGGATCATTAAACGTACCGGCAGGTTTAGCCGTGACCGGCGAAGGGCTTGACTATTTTCAGCAGTTTGCCGAACCCGACTTTGAATTGGAACAGATCATCATGGCCATCAATCAGGTCGATACCATTCGCATTGCCATTTATGGGCTCGGACACAAAAGAAACTTTGACTACGACAAGTACTACAAGGATCTTCATGAAAAACGGGTGAAAGAAGCGGAGTCCTTTGGCGATGAGCAAAAGAAAAAATCTTCTGCAAACTAAAGGCAATTGAATGACCGGACTGGTTAAATATGTCTAGGATCAGGCGTACTCCAGAAATTCATTGAGCGTCACAGCAGGTTTGTGGCTGCTTGCCGGTTTGCTTCTTGCGGGCTGCAGTGATGTGTCGAAGCGGCATCAGGTGTTGAGTCTGCTGTTTGATGGCGTGCCGGCACCGCCACCTCCTGTCGAGGAGGTCTGCGCCGATTACTCTGCAGTGTCAGCTGACGAACTCACTTTATCAGAGGTGGGGGACGTTCGAAGAGGGTTGAAGGTTCCAGTCATAAGCCTTATGCAGAAAGAAATGTAAAGATTGCCATTCACAGAATAAGTCGGTTGATGCCGGCCTGATTGCTCCGAAACAAGAGCTTTGCCTGGTCTGCCATGAAGGTTTTTCCAGCGGTCATAATGTGCATGGGCCGGTAGCTGTCGGGGACTGCCTCGCCTGTCACTTGCCACACCGGTCTGGATATCCTTCTCTGCTGATCGACAGCCCTGAAAACATCTGTTCCGTATGTCATCAGGAAGATCGATTGGCCAAAGCGATGCACAGTCGGTTTATTGATAAAAGGATCGGCTGTGGCGAATGTCATGATCCGCACTCCGGAGATGTTCGCTATTTTCTGAAATAGAGTGATATCTGGTTTTAAATGTTCAATGGAATGGGATTCCTAGCCTACGATGCTGATTTTTTCAGACAATCCTCATCAGGGAAGAGAAGCGGAGAGTCCGGCTGTGGGGCTGGTTTTTTTCAGGTTGTTTTTCTTTGCCTTGTCTTGTCTGTCGGTCTCTCTCCCGGTGATGCGGTTGCAGCGCGCAAGCGAGTCGTTTTCCAGTTAGCCAATCTGCGTCAATCGGTTGAACTGACTTATGACTATTTCGGGAGCAAATCCTCCGGCAATAATCGCAGTTCTTTTTCTTCCCAGAGGCATGAGTTTGACGAAATATACTATCTCGATATCGATTACGCGATTTTATCGAGCAATCTGGCCAACGGTTTGCTCAGTCTTGGTTTGGGCATGAATCAGAAATTTCAGCGGGATAGCGGCGGTTCTCGATCGCGCAGTGATTCAACTGCCGGGCATTTGCTCGAATACCGATTTGAACTTTATGCCTTCGAAAAGGAATCCTATCCCGTCAGTTTTGTCTCCAGCCGTAATCAGGAGCGGATCAGTTCGCCATTTTCAAATTCATATGATCAAATCACTGAAGCTTGCGCACTCAGCTCTATCTGCGGCAACGCTTTCTGCCTGTGCGTCTGACATATCAGAACTATAAGAGAACAACCGAAGGGATTAATCAGAACCGCAGCCAGACGACATCGGTATTGTCACTTGATGCAAAGCTGATCAATGACTGGCTTGGAGAGACTGAAGTAAAGGCAGAAGCTTACGATTCCAATACTTCATCCGAAGATAGAAACACAGAAACCGATCTGCAACGCCATAGTATCGAGGCCAGAAATATATTCAGCTGGTTGGCCTTTTCAAAGAATCAACGACTCTATTCTTATTACAAAAGACAGAAAGAAGAGGGACCGGCAGCGCTGAACTCGGTCGATTGGTCCGAGCGCCTTGAGCTTGCTTTTGGGAAGGCTTTAAGCAGCAGTACCCGTTATACGAGCCGTAATCTTGAGGCCATCAATCAGCAGCATAGAACGACGCGGTTCCGCTCCTGGCTGGAGCACAGACTCTATGATAGTTTAACGACCCGCGTTCACTACTCACTGCAACAGAATAAGCATTCGGCCGGACACGGTAATGAGTGGGAGCAGGGAATTCTGCTTGACTACACAAAAAAGTTACCACTCAAAAGTAGCTTGAGCCTTGGTTACAGCCACAGCTCAGGCAACACGAGACAATTCAATATGGACAACAGGCAGGGTGTGAACGATGAACTTATGGCCGTTAAATTAAGCGCTAACATTCTTCGGAATATTGATATTATCGAGTCGTCCATTGTCGTTTACAGTCAGGATCGATCTATTCTGTATGAGAAAAATATCGACTATGAGGTCGTGTCGATTCCCGGAGGACGAACAGAATTACTTTTTTTCAGGTCAAATCTTTCGTCAGCAATTGCTTTAAATGATGTCTTGTCGATCGATTATGCTTTTCTAACGAACAGGTCAATTAAGTATAGAACCACCACGGATGGGGTGTCGGCTCAATTGACCATGTGGCAACAGCGACTGAATGTGTATTTCAGTTATAGTCAGACCGATCAGGAATTGCTCTCTGGAGTGCTTGATACCGCTCCGTTAGTTGAGGCCAGAAATTTTCTGGCCGGTGCTGAGGTCAGGCTCGAAAAGCACGATTTTGGAGTGCGCTACAGCTATCTGGATTCGACCTTAAGCACTGACAGGTCGATCCATGGTTTCTGGCATTACACTACTGGCTATCGCCGGGGAACTTTGATTCTGCGATGGGAGAATACCTATACCGTCAGTCAGCAGAATGCCAGTACGATCAGTGTGGCGAGTGATCAGTTGAAGACCAATGTCATGATGTTCCATATCGACTATAAAAGGATTTTTAATCGTATTCTAAAAATGGAATTAACAGTCACTATTACGATATTCGCAGGGATGAAAATGATCAGCAGGAAGTCGCACTCGAAGCAAAGTTTGAAGCGGCTCTTTACAAGCTGAAGGTGTTGCTTGAGGGAGAGGTGACCTGGAAGCTGCTTGAAGATGGAACCAGCCGCAATGATCGGATACAGTTAAGTGTCAGACGCTATTTTTAATGGGAAAGACAAAGAGAGCAGATGTCGATGTATAGATCATCATTAATCTATCTGTTGTTTGTGCTTGGATCCGCCGGGCTTCTGTTGAACGGGTGCATGGCGTCCCAGAGTGTTCCTCACAAGAGCTCTGCTGTTCAACTGGTCTGGCCGCCTGCTCCACAGAAGGCAAAGATCAAGTGGGTTGAAGAGTATCGGATTCTTGAAGACACCTCTGAGAGTCAAGGGCTATGGGGGGCTGTCAGGCGTTTTTTTCTTGGTCCGAAACAGGCTCACATGATCAGGCCTTACGGTGTGTGTACCGACCAGCAGGACCGGCTTTTTGTTGCTGACAGCGGCGGCGGACGGGTCCATGTGTTTGATATGAAAAAGCAGAGTTATATGAGCATTGCCGAAGATGACGAGACCCGCTTGCAGGCTCCGATCGGCCTCAGTTATGTTGAGCCCAAACTCTATGTGACCGACTCGGGCCAGGGAGCCGTTCTGTCTTATGATTTTGAGCTCAAACGGTTGGAGCGTTGGACCTCAGTGCCCCTGCAACGGCCAACAGGAATAGCATTCAATCCGACTGCCGGGCGCTTCTATGTCTCCGACACCGCGGCTCATGAAGTTATTGTTCTCGATCGTGAGGGAAGAGAGTTATTTCGCTTTGGTAGCCGTGGAGCAGAGACCGGACAGTTTAATTTTCCGACAGATCTCTGGGTTGACGACAGCGGTCGGGTGTATGTGACGGATGCCCTGAATGCCCGGATTCAAATATTTACAGATGCCGGCGATTATCTTTATCAATTTGGCCGGGCGGGCGATACGCCCGGCAGCTTTGCCAAGCCGAAGGGGCTTGCTGTCGACCGGCACGGGCATATATTTATTTCTGACGCTCTGTTTGACGCAGTTCAGATTTTTGGTCAGAGCGGACGGTTATTACTGTCTTTTGGTGATAATGGGACCGGACCGGGGCAGTTTTGGATGCCATCGGGTATTTTTATCGATCGCCATTCCCGAATTTATGTGACCGATACTTATAATCATCGAATTCAGGTGTTTAAAGAGCTCGACGATTAACAACAAGGTTCCTTCACGGAGGGTTATGTGAAACAATGGAATTTTGCAGGATTGTTGCTCTGTTGTCTGCTTTGTACTTCGCCATTTGTATCGGATAGTTCTGCTAATATATTGACAACCAAGCACAACTTTTCGGTCAGTGGGCCGGGATCAATCAAGGCTACGGGAGAAAACAGAGTCTGTATTTTTGTCATACGCCCCATCACGCAACAGCGGTGAAACCTCTCTGGAGTCGTAGTTTAAGTAACGTTATCTATAATTTATACGGGTCTTCAACCCTGGTTGCAAAGCCGGGACAGCCGACAGGAGCATCACGTTTGTGTTTGAGCTGCCATGATGGGACCATTGCGATTGGTATGCTTGACGGCATGACTGAGGCGATTCACTTTAGCGGAGGGATCACGGGGATGCCTCCCGGTGCAACCAATCTGCAGACCGACCTGTCTAACGATCATCCGATTTCCTTTGCTTATGACTCGGCGCTGGCGGCGCAGAGAGGGGAATTGAAAGATCCACTACAATTGCCGTCAGCGGTGAAATTGGAAGATGGGCAATGGTTGCAGTGCACCAGCTGCCATAACCCGCATAAAAATCCTCATGGGATGTTTCTGGTTATGGCCAACCAGAATTCTGCATTATGCTTGAGTTGTCACGATCGTACCGGCTGGGAAACAAGCACTCATGCTGCAGACATCAGACTGACCGATAGGGGTTGCCAGAACTGCCATCAGCCCCATGGAGCGCCGGGAGCCAGATATCTGTTGCAGAGTGCCACTGAAGAAGGGACCTGCCTGACCTCTTGCCACAACGGTGTGGGAGATGGTCACAATATCAAGGGGGCCATAGAAGCTTTTTACAATCACCCTGTCGCAGACACAACCGGCATTCATGATCCTAACGAAAACATGATGACCATGGAAAAACATGTTGAATGCGCCGACTGTCACAATCCGCACCAGGTCAATCACCGGGATGCTCCTTTAAGCGATCCGCCGATGGTTGATGGACGCTTAACCGGGGTCAAAGGAATGAGCATCGACGGGGCGGTTCTTGCCAATGCAGAATACGAATATGAAATCTGTTTTGGCTGCCATGCCGAAAGGACCTTTGTCGGTACCGGTCCGGTGTCGCGCTATCTTCAGGAAAAGAACGAGCGCTTACGCTTTGATCCGGCTAATCCGTCTTTTCATCCGATTGCTGCACCGGGAAAGAACCTTAATGTTCCCAGTTTGAGACCGGAATACACAGAAGCGAGCCAGATTTATTGCGGTGATTGCCACGGTAGCAGTAGCAGTGTCAAAGCTGGAGGGGTAGGGGCCAACGGACCGCATGGTTCAATCTATCCGCACATATTGTTGGCCGAGTATGCACAGGACACTTACCCGACCAGCTACAGTGTCGGCAAGTATGCGTTGTGTTTCCGCTGTCATGACCCCAACGCTTTATTTACCCCGGGGCTGACGACTTTCAGCAACGGCGTTAACAGCAGTCACAGAACACACGTTATCGGCCATGGAACACCCTGTTCAGCATGTCATGATCCTCATGGTGTTCCCCTGTCCCAGGGGGCGACGATGACAAACAATAGCCATTTAATAAACTTTAATCTTAATTTTGTGCAGCCAGGGGGTGTGTATGATTCAGTTGGCAGAAGTTGCACGGTCAGCTGTCATTCCGGGAATAACGGTTTTAAGGCTTATTGATGGGATCAGCCAGCCGACCAACAGTTTTCGCGGAGCGATAAATTAATGCCGAGTTTTCACTGCAAAATCGGAACAGCGGATGGCCGGGTTGTCGAAAAAGTCTATAGTTCAGCCTCCAAGGTTCAGCTGAAGGATAATCTTGAAGAACAGGGCTTTCATGTTTTTCAGATTCGCCGCCTGGCCTGGTCCATGTTGCGTCATGACCTGCAGAAATCGGCCCGGATGACGAGTCGGCGTTTTCTGGCGTTTAACCAGGAACTGCTGGTGTTGTTGCGCTCCGGGTTGCCGATTATGCAGATTTTTGATACCCAGATTGAGCAAATGGAAGCAGGGGGGGTTCGCGAGGTGCTCGGTGAGATCCGGGAAGAGATACGTGGCGGCAGTTCCCTGTCGGATGCCTTCGCCAAGTTTCCGCGCTCTTTCCCCCCCTTTATGTGGCGGCTATCAGGCAGGTGAAAAACCGGCGATCTTCCTGAAACCCTGTCCCGCTTCCTCGAATACCAGAAACGGGTTGAAACCATTCGCGCCAAGGTGAAAAGTGCATCCTTTTATCCCCTTCTTCTGATCATCGCCGCATCTCTGGTGGTTGTTTTTCTTATGCTTTACGTTGTTCCGCGCTTCACCCAGATCTATACCGATGCCAATGTCGAATTGCCATTGATGACCCGATTGCTGATCGGTTTATCCGAGTTTATCGGTCACTACTGGTACGTGCTGATTCTATTGGTTGTGGCCGTTATTCCACTGCTTAAGAGTGTCGCGGGAACAACACGGGGGAGACTCGGGTTTGATCGCCTGGTATTGCGGATTCCCTTTCTGGGAGGGCTGAAAATCGACTATGCCCTGTCCAGTTTCAATCGCACCCTGGGCACAACGCTGTCGAGCGGAACGCCACTGGTGACAGCGATGCAGATGTCGCGTGGGACTCTGAATAATTTGAGCCTGGAGCAGGGGATGATCCAGGCGACACGACAGGTTGAAGAGGGAGGGACATTGTCGGAATCTTTGGCGCGGACCGGTTTTTTCCCTCCATTGGCACTGCGTATGGTCAGTGTCGGTGAAACCTCAGGATCATTGACCGACATGCTCAACGATATTGCCGATTATTACGAAGCCGAAGTCGAGCGCCGCCTGACAAAAATGACCACAATGATTGAGCCGGTCATGATGATGACGATGGGGGTGATGATCGCTTTTATTATCGTCGCCATGTATGTCCCGATTTTTCAGCTGGCCGGTACGGTCGGATAGAGGAGCCCTATGTATCAACGCCAACAGATAGGCCGGATTCTGGCTGATATGGGAGTGATCGCTCCGGCTCAGATCGATCTTATCCTGAAAAACAGGAAGAGAGCGGCAAGCGCTTTGGCATGGTTGGCGTCGAGGCCGGAATGCTGAGTGAGAAAGAGCTGGCCCAGGGGCTGGCAAAACAGTTCAGGTATGATTATATCGATCTTGATGATGTGATTCTCGATGCCGAGCTGATCGCCAGCCTGCCGTCTGACGTGCCGATGAAGTATAACCTGATTCCGCTGGAACGATTGGATGACTGTCTCGTTGTCGCGATCACCGACCCGACAGCGGTGGCCGCGCTTGATCAGTTGGAAACCCAGCTGGACCTGGTTTTGAAACCGAAAATAGCAGCCAGGGATCAGGTTGAGCGTCTGATTGAACGTGGCGCTGGTTCGCAAAGGGTTCTGCGTGAAGCTTCTGAAGACTTCAAGCTGCAGCTGATCAAGGAGACCGACAAAGGAGACGAAGTTCTCACCATCGACAAACTGACGGCCGATACCAGCCCGATTATCCGTTTGATCGATTCAACCCTGTTTGACGCACTGAAAAAACGTGCCAGCGATATCCACATTGAGTCGACCAGCGATGGGGTTGTCATCAAGTATCGGGTTGACGGAGTTCTCTATCAGGCTACGGAAACCATCGACGGCCGTTTTCAAGGGCCGATCATCTCACGCATCAAGGTTATGAGTGAGCTTGACATCTCTGAACGACGCATTCCCCAGGATGGGCGTTTCAAGGTTCGCCTGGGCGATAAGGCGATCGATTTTCGGGTTTCAATCATGCCGACATCCTTTGGGGAAGACGCCGTTGTCCGGATTCTCGACAAGGAATCGATTGCCGCAGATATGCACGGATTAACCTTTGAAGCTCTTGGTTTTGCCGAGCGCGAGCGCGAGCGGATGCGCCGCCGTATTCGCGAGCCCTATGGCATGGTCCTGGTCACAGGGCCGACAGGCAGCGGGAAAACCACGACGCTTTATGCCGCGCTCTCCGAGATCAATTCAGTTGAAGAAAAAATAGTGACGATTGAAGACCCGGTCGAATATCAGGTCAAAGGCGTCGTTCAGGTTCCGGTCAACGAAAAGAAGGGCTTGACCTTTGCCCGCGGATTACGTTCCATCCTGCGCCATGACCCGACAAGATTATGGTTGGTGAGATACGCGACCCGGAACAGCGCAGATCGCCGTCCAGTCGGCATTGACCGGCCACCTGGTGTTTACGACAGTACATGCCAACAATGTCTTTGACGTCCTCGGACGGTTTTGCACATGGGGATCGACCCCTATAATTTTGTCTCCTGTCTCAACTGCGTGCAGGCTCAACGCCTGGTCAGGGTGTTCTGCAAACATTGTAAGGAACCGGTCGAACATGAAGTCAGTCTTCTTAAGCGTTACGGGTTGGACCCGGATCAGTGCAAGGATGCTCAGTTTTACACGGCGAAGGGGTGCAAGGAATGTAATGGTTTGGGCTATACGGGGCGAAGCGCCATTGTCGAGCTGCTTGAAATGAACGACAGCATGCGAGAAATGATCGCAGCTCAAAGACCGGTTTCCGAATTGAAGCAGAAAGCGTTTGAAGATGGTACGATTTTCCTGCGTCAGGCAGCAATCAACAAAGTTCTGGGGGGAGAGACCTCCTTTCGCGAAATTGATCGCGTGACCTTTGCAGAAGGGTAGCCCCATGTTTAAGAGAACTTACCTGGGACTGGACATAAGGTGTGACGCCTTAAACGCTGTCGGCGTGCAACGACGCGGCAAGAAGCTGGTGCTGACCGGTATACAAACGACCAGATTGGCCGAAGGGGTTGTCCGCCCCGGGTACAATAGTCCCAATATCGTCCAGCCGGAGTGTTTTGTCGAAGGGGTCAAGGCTCTGCTGGGCCCGTTGATTCGTCGTGACAACCGTATTGCCGTGGCCTTGCCCGATAGCAGTGGCCACCTGTTTATCATTGACGTTGAGACTCCTTTTAAGAATCGTACCGAGGGGGCCGAAATCATCCGCTGGCAACTCAAGGATCTGTTACCGGAACGGACAACGCAAATGGCGCTTGATTATCAGGTCCTTAACGAAATGGAGTCGGGGCAGAAGCAGGTTCTTGTCGCTGCGATTTCACGTGATGTCCTGTTGCATTATGAGGCTTTGATCGAACAGGCCGGTTTTGCCGCCGAAGTGATCGATTTTCACTCTCTTGCTCTTTACAATGCCTACCGCTCAAAGGTTGATTTCGGTCGTGATTTCATTCTTGTCGGAATTGATGGTCGCCAGCTCAGTGTCCAGGTATTTGTCAATGAGAAGCCGTTTTTTTCTCGTAATCGGAAGATCGAGCAGAGCGTAGATCAGGTCTTTCAGGAAATTAATCGATCTCTGGTCGGCTGTCGAAGTGAATTGCCGAATTTCAGCCGTATCCCTGTCTATCTGCATACCGACTGGTCAAATGATGAATTGAGTGGTGCCGTCGATGCGGTCTTTGAGCAATCGGTACAATGTCTGACCTCGCCGGTGAGCAAGCTGAGCAATGGTCATCAATTTAACCTGTCCGATGGTGATATCCGCAGTCTGGCAACCGCTCTGGGCGTCGTCGAGCGTATGATTCCGGGAGTGTCATGATGAGATTATCGATCAACCTTGCCAGTCGCCGTCATGTAAACCAGAGAGCGACCCGATTAATTTTTTGGATTTTTTCGGCGTTTCTGCTGGCATTGCTGGTATGGCAAGGAAACCTGTACGTGCAGGATTATCGCCTGGCCGCAACCTATCGGTCTCATATGGAAGAGTTGAAAGCTCAGCTTCAGGGAGAACAGTCCGAACGGATTGATCCTGAGGTGATCGCGCAGCAGCAGAAGGCTTACGATCTGGCTGAACGCCTGATTATTCGTGATTCTTTCCGCTGGACGGGCCTGTTTGACCGCATGGAGGCCTTACTGCCGAAGGGGGTCAGTCTACTCAGCTTCAACCCGAACTATGCCGAGGAAAGTTTGAGTATCAGTGGTTTGGCCAAAGATCTCAAGGCCTTGCAGGCCCTGCTTGACAACCTTCAGGATGAGAAGTTCGAGCCTGTCTACCTGAACAGCCAGGCCCAGGTCGAAGTGGACAACGGACGGGGTGGCAAGCGTAATGCATTGACCTTTGCGATCAGTCTGGGAAAGGTTTTCTGATGACACAGCAGGCGTCATTGATACAGACCATATGGGAGCAGAACCGTGGTCGTGTGATTGTGCTCTCAGGGCTTTTTGTCCTTGTTCTGGCTTCCCTGTTTGGTCGTCACCTGTATATCGAGCCATACCTGCAGTCATTGAGCACGGAACAATTTCGTTTGCAACAATACGTCCGTCAGCGTCAGGTCGAATTCATCAACAGTGGAATCCCGGTTTCCACAGCGGCACAGCTGGATAAAATTTACAGCAATTTTCCGCACTGATTCCTTCAGAAAAGGACTTTTCTCACTTTATCGGTGAGCTTTTCCGCTGGTCCGGGCAAGCAGGGCTCGATATTGATCAAGTCAGTTATCACCCCGAAATTGACAAGGAAAGCGGCTATTTGATCTATGGCTTGAGTTTTTCCGTTAATGGATCATACGGACAGGTTAAAAAGTTTATCCACCTGCTTGAAAATTCCAGCCGGATTCTGATGATTGACCAGATTTCCTTGACCGGAACCCATCAAAGTCAAGGAAAGAAAGAGAGTGTCACCCTTAATATCGGCCTGACAACCTACTTTCAGAAAGATGTGTTATGAGTCGTCCCCGCCTGTTGATCCTGTTGCTTGTTCTGCTGTGTGCTGCTGTGGGGTATGCCTGGTGGGCGACTCCAAAGCAAAGGCGGGTTACGGTTGGGACCACGTTCCGTCCCACCGAACCCCAGACAACCCGGATCGATGTTGCTCCAGAGGTCGCCGACCTTGATTTTCCGGAGCCGGGAGGAATGAATACAGGAAACCGCAGACGAACCTGTTTGCACCACTGTATATGCCGCGACCGGTGAAGACGGTCAAAAAGGTCGTAAAAACCAAGCCGACGATTGTGAAAGCAAGGCCAGCGCCGAAAA
>LQAH01000058.1_pt1 | contig 48488 bp, 67 predicted proteins | sample 1535791 | NCBI WGS metagenome assembly LQAH01 (sample SAMN04331585, study PRJNA305678) | bioreactor metagenome | isolation source: bioreactor_4 inoculated with Wadden Sea sediment 2nd replicate of a... | place: Germany:Bremen
TGGAGATATCAACGCCGGTGTGACCTGGGCTGACGGCCTGGGTGAATGGGTGGACGGATACAACAGCGGTGCGTTGAGAAAGGCAGCCGATGCCGGACTGGTGGACATGACCCAGATCCAGGAGATCTGGCGGTCCAAACTGATTCCCGAAGGCCCCATTGTTCTGCGCAAAAACTTGCCGGAAAAAGTGAAACTCAAAGTCACCGGTCTGCTGGCCAGCATGCCCTCCATGGATATGGAATGCGCCTACGGATTCATGGCCGGTGAGGTGAAAGGCATCGCGCCCGTGGATCATGATGCCTATCTGAGTATCATTGAAGCTAGAAAAGCCAAATCCCAATAGTTATTTGCATCTGTTAGAAGGTATCACCCTCTAAACAGCCGTTGCCGGCGGCCGCTGGAAAAGGCGGCCGCCGTTTTTGACGGCTTGTGCCGTCAAAAGGACCAAAAGGATACCCATCCATGACCGTTTCTGCCATCAACGAAGCCATCCTTGCCATGGAAAAACGGCGGCAGCTCTATTCTACAGTCTGCATTGTCATGTTGCTGGCCATTCTCATCAGTGGATACAAACTGGCCAATGACATGAATTCCGGCAGTTTTTTCAGGGGATTGACCCAGTTTTTGATTATCCCGGCGAGATTGTCATTGAAGCCTGGCAGGCCGGGTTCGGTTTTTTGCGTTGCTGGTCCGGTTTCTGCCGGCCCTTTTGGAAACACTGAACATCGCGGGCGCCGCATCCCTGATAGGAGGCGGTCTGGCCGTGGTGCTGGCGTTTCTGGGATCCGGCAACCTGGGAGTCAAACCCGCCTTCATCATCCCTCTGGTCCGGCGAATCATGGACAGCATGCGGGCGTTTCCGGAACTGATCATCGCCTTGTTTCTCATTTTTGTTCTGGGGTCCAGCCCGGTACCGGCCATGATTGCAGTGGCGTTTCATACGGCCGGAGCCCTGGGAAAGCTGTTTTCCGAAGTCAATGAAAACATGGAGCAGGCCCCCATCGAGGGACTGGCCTCCTGCGGAGCCAGCTGGATTCAGCGTATGCGGTATGGGGCATTGTCCCAGGTGCTGCCCAATTATTTGAGCTATTTCATGCTCCGGTTTGAAATCAATGTACGGGCATCAGCCATCTTGGGATTTGTGGGGGCAGGGGGCATCGGCACGGAACTGCGGCGCACCATTGGGTGGGGAAAAGGGGCCGGAGATGAAACCGCGGCCCTGTTTGTCCTGTTGATTCTCTCTATTTTCATCATTGACCAGACATCCTCTTTTCTGCGTCGAAGACTCGTTACCGGCAGGGAGGCATAATCGAGACCCATTATGAGCATCGCTCCCATGATCCTGAACCGCACCGCGTTTTTGACGCCGAACAGCCGGACCGTTTTTTTGCCATCCGCCGGAACAGCCTCATCACTCTGACGGGTACCGCCGCTGCGGTGATCTATCTGTGTTATATTTTTGTTTCCTTTGATGTCGGCGGACTGATCAGCAAAGCCCAGCCGGGCCGGGCCCTGCTGCTGGCCACCGATGCCGTGGCCCACAAGGTGCATGTCACCCGGAACCTGCGGGGGACAAAATCATTGACCGTGGCCGTGGAAGGAGAACGAACCGCCACCTATGACACCCCGCCTGACTGGGTGGAACAATCCGGTGATGTTATAAGGGTGAACCTGGGAAAGGGGGTGATCGTCGAGATGAAGGAAGCCGTCCTGACCCTGACGGTTCCCGACTATGGCCGTATCCGGGTGGAAGCGACCGGATCAGGCATTGAAACCGATCTGCCGGAAGGAAAAGCCCCTCCGGACTGGCTTCGGGCCACTTCCGCCAAATTCGATGCACGGCCGTCCCTGGGTCAGCGGATCCAGGTATCCCGGACACGCATGGAATTGCACCGGTATTTCGGAGGATGGGAACACTTTTTCTTTCCCTTCCGGTCGGAACTGGCCGGGTCTTCTTTCCCGGAGATCATCCGACTGGTGTTTTCCAGCGACCGGCTCCAGCCGGAAATCCCAACTGGAAACTGATATTCGATACGATCTGGAACAATCCGGACTGGCAGCACGGAAATGTGTTTATCGCTTTGCTGGAAACCTTTCTCATGGCGGTTTTAGGAACCCTTACCGCTGCTCTGGCCGGACTGCCCCTGGCCGTTCTGGCGGCGTCCAACTTCACCCCGTCCCAGGTGCTTCGGTTTGCCGTCCGCCGGATCTTTGACTTTCTCAGAGGCATTGACATGCTGATCTGGTCATTGATCTTTATCCGGGCGTTCGGTTTAGGGCCGCTCACAGGGGCTCTGGCCATTGCCTTCACCGACACCGGTACGCTGGGAAAACTGTTTTCCGAAGCCCTGGAAAACGTGAACAAACAGCAGATGGAAGGCGTCAGCGCCACCGGGGCCAACCGGTGGCAGTTTTACCGGTTCGGGGTCATTCCCCAGATTATTCCGGTACTTGTCTCCCAGGGCCTGTATTACCTGGAGTCCAACATCCGGTCCGCCACTATCATCGGGGCACTCGGTGCCGGAGGCATCGGCCTGATGCTGGTGGAAACCATGAACACACAACGGGACTGGGAAAACACCGCCTACCTGATCCTGTTGACCGTCGGCCTGGTCATCATTATGGACACGCTTTCCGGAAAACTGAGAAAACGGCTCATTCACGGAGTGGCGCAAAAAACGTGAAAATCCATTGATATTCAGCACGAACCAAGGAGAACTCATGAAAATCACCCACCTGACCAAACAGTTCGATACCGTCACAGCCGTGGACAAGGTGTCGTTTGCCATTGACACCCCCCAGATGATTGGGATCATCGGCCCTTCCGGTGCCGGAAAATCTACGCTGCTGCGCATGATCAACCGGCTCACCGATGCCTCCGGCGGCAGCATCACGGTGAACGGCCGGGACATTCTCGCTCTGAAAGGAAGAGAAAAACGGAAATGGCAGCGGGACTGCGCCATGATCTTCCAGCAGTTCAACCTGGTACCTCGCCTGGATGTGGTGACCAATGTCCTGCTGGGCCGGCTCAACGGTTATTCTACCATGAAAAGCCTGTTCAGCCTTTTCGGCCGGGAGATGGTGGAGGAAGCGCTGACCGCCCTGGACCGCCTGGGGATTGCCGGCCAGGCCCTACAGCGGGCCGAAACCCTGTCCGGGGGGCAACAGCAGCGGGTGGCGATTGCCAGGGCGTTGATGCAGACCCCGAAAATGGTGCTGGCAGACGAACCCATCGCCTCCCTGGACCCGTTGAGTGCGGAAAAAGTAATGACTGCGCTCAGAGAGATCCGGGACCGGGATCAACTCACCGTGATCTGCAACCTGCACACCCTGGATACGGCCAGAACATACTGCGACCGGGTGATCGGCATGCTCCAGGGAAAATCGTGTTTGACGGTGTCCCGGCAAAACTGACCCCAAAAGTGGTCAAAGACATTTACGGTGCCGATACGGAGCTCAATGAATCCGTGACCTCCACCTCAATGGTCACGCCGGTCAGGAAACTGGATACCCGCCGTCTGGCACCGGCAATGGCTGCCATAACCGCCGCCGGTTGATCATCGTCTGTCAGACCGGGAAAGAGACCGCATTCAAAAAATTGGTAAAATTATATTTGAATCGGGTATGATATATGTCAAGTGATTTCAAGGAATTTAAAATAAAGGCACACTGACATTTTCCATATTGTTAACCAATGCTTCAGGGGTATGAAGCGTTACAGTCATAAAACTTCTTATTGGGGTTGAACTTAATTCAGGAGGAATCCATGATGAAACATTTGAAAAACATTGTCTTTATCGTCCTGGCTTTGCTGGTATTGTCCCAGCCGGCGTCAGCTGGCCAGCCAAAGTATGTGTTTTATTTTATCGGAGACGGGCTGGGTGCTTCCCAGCGGCAGTTCAGTGAATTTTTCTGCGGGAAAAACCGGCAATCCGTCCGCCACCCTTTTGATGAACTCCTTTGAAATTGCCGGCATCAACAGCACCTATGCCGCCGATACTCTGATCACCGATTCTGCGGCCGCCGGAACGGCCCTGGCATCGGGCATCAAGACCAACAAAGGAGTGATCGGCAAAAATGCTGCCGGACAGAATGTCAAGACCCTGATGGAGGCGGCTGAAGAACATGGCTGGGCTACAGGCATCATCACCACCACCCGCCTGACCCACGCGACTCCTGCATCATTTTGTGCCCACAACATCTCTAGGAACAATGAAAACGAGATCGCTGTGGATATGGCAGCCAGCGGGGTGGATTTTATTGCCGGCGGCGGTATCCGTCATTTCATCCCCCAAGCCGCAGAAATAACGGACACCGATGCCACAGGCCGCCCCATTAAATCCAAGCGCAAAGATGACCAGGATCTGGTTCAGGTATTTGAGAAAAATGGATATGACATCTTCATCGGCATGCAGGGGGCACGGGCATTCAACCGAACTGATTTTTCCGAAAAAGAAAAGGTGTTTGCCGCATTCACCTACACCCACCTGCCCTATGAGATCGAACGGGTCAGCCTGTACCCGGAAGTCCCGTCTCTGGCTGCCATGACCCGGGCTGCAGTGGATTCTCTGTCCAGAAATCCGGATGGCTTTTTCTCATGATCGAAGGCGGCCGAATCGACCATGCAGCCCATGCCAATGATCCCACCGGCGTGATCCACGACACCATAGCGTTTGATGACGCTGTCCGGGAAGCCTATGCGTTCTTTCAGCAGCACAGAGAAGATACTCTTATCGTGGTGGTGGGGGACCATGAAACCGGGGGCATGGGTCTGGGCATGGATGCCATGGGGTACAAACTGAATATGGCAGCACTTCTGAACACACAGGTGTCCGTGGAAGACACCCTGGCGTATGGGGATGGACAGTATAAAGGGGACCGCCAGGCCCATCTGGCATTTCTGGCGGACCGGTTCGGCCTGGAAAATCTGACGGAAGCGGAAACTGCCCGCCTGGAAAAGCCATGGCAGATGCAGATGCCGGCAAAACCGCCGGATATTACGAAGTCAACCCGGCGGCCCTGACGGCAGCGCACCTGCTGTCGGAACGGGCCAATATCAACTGGACCACCACCATCCATACCGCCACCATGATCCCCATGTCCGCCACCGGGGTGGAAGCCAACCGGTTTTCAGGGTGGAAGGACAACACCCAGATTGCCCTGACCATGGCCGGTCTGCTGGGATTCAACTTATAAACCGCTTGACACCAACCTTTGCCCTGTCCGGAAGTAAATCAACCCCACGGACCGGGCAAAGGAGGGAGTGTTGCATGTCCACCGGACATCACTTTTGAAAATAAATAGATCCTTGTCCTGCCAGTATCTTTCTGCTATCACCCTGTCATGGTAAAAACGGCCCTTGTCCATACCCTGTTGCTGGTGCTGACTTTGGCAGGCATAGCCGGGTATTATACCCTCAAGCCGATGACCCAGAGAATCTCCCCGGATGTTCTGGAAACCACGGCCCGGGTATTAACGATTGACAATGAAGAAGTACGGTCATCAGGACTTTCCCATATCGGACACCAGGAATTGGCAGTAGAGATCCTCAAGGGCCCTTACAAGGGAAAATCCTGACCGCCTTCAACAGCCTGGTGGGACAGACCGACCTGGAGAACCTATTCCAACCGGGGGATGTGATCATTGTCGCCATTGTTCTGGAACAAGGGGAGATTCACCATGTCAAAGCCGTGGACCTACACCGCCAGAACACTTTGCTGGTTTTATTCTGCATCTTTGTGGCAGCCCTGCTGATGTATGCCGGTATCATCGGCATCAAAGCGCTCATCTCTTTTGTTCTCACGGTGTTCATTCTCTGGGAGGTGCTGGTGCGGCAGATTCTGGCCGGTCACAACCCGCTTTTTACTACCACCCTGACCCTGATACTTTTATCTGCCGTGATCATCTTCCTGGTGGCAGGTTGCAACAAAAAGGGGTTACCGCTTTCATCGGTACCCTGTCCGGTCTGGGAACCGCTCTGGTGGTGACTTTTTTTTTCGGCAGCCGGGTCGGGCTTTTCGGTCTCACCCAGCCCTATGTGAACGCTTTAGTGTTTTCCGGATATTATGACCTGGATATCCGACAGATTTTTTATTCTGCCATCATCCTGGGGGCATCCGGGGCCTGCATGGATATTGCCATGGACATCGCCGCTGCCATGGATGAAATCAAGAAAAAAAAACCGGACATCCAACCAGTGGAGCTGATCCAGTCTGGATTGGTTGTGGGCCGGCATGTCATTGGTACCATGGCCACCACCCTGCTTTTGGCCTATTCCGGCGGATACCTGACCCTGCTCATGCTGTTTCAGGTGAAGGCTCCGGGTGTCCTACGGATGCTCAATCTGAAAATTGTGGCTGCCGAGATCATGCGCACCCTGGTGGGCAGCATCGGCCTGGTGTTGGTGGCTCCCCTCACCGCCATTGTGGGCGGCATTATCATCGGCGGCCTGATGAACCGGAAGTGATCTGAATCCAAATGGGAACGCATGCATGGTTGAATATAGATTATAATGAACTGCGCAGGCTGGACGTCGGATCGTGGAAAAGTCCTGAATATAAAAACGAAAGGATACCCTTTCTGGAAGAGGTAATCGCTACCATAATCTGAACAAGGGAAACTGATCGTGGAAATCAAATGTGGACCTGAAATTGTACCGGTTATTCACCAAATTATTTCAAGCAGCGCTAAAAAAACCTGTTGATATTTATTGGTTTGGTTGGGAAACCATTTCAGCGGTTAAAAACAGGTTTCCCGACAATCTTTGTCACTGGTTAAGTGAAGATACCGCGGCTCTACCAGAAAAAATCAAACGCTGTGCAGATAACGGGCTTGACGGTATTGACCTGTATTATAAAATCATTGACTCAGAAATAATTAAACAAGCGCTTAAATCCGGTCTGGAATTCCTGTGCTGGACTGTAGATGATCCGATGAAAGCGTGTGAATTAATCCATTTGGGTGTGACAGGGATTACAACCAACAGACCCACCTGCCTGAAATCAAAAGTCGACCAGAGTCCTTTCATGGGGTAGTAACAGGAAGTGCAATGCGGAACCCCGTGTCCGGATCAAAAAAGTGACAATGCTTCCATGAAAACCCCAAGTCCACCCGGTCACCTGGAGACAGGCTGTTGTGGTCTTTGCTCCGGACAGTCAGTGGCTGTTTTTGGGGGCCATACTGGATATGGTATAGGGTGTCTGATCCCAGGCTTTCTTTCACATCAATCTGACCGGAAAAGCGGACATCTGATGTCACAGACTCATCCTCGACAAACAGATGCTCCGGCCGGATACCGCACACACAGGGGCCCGTTGCCGGGGGTTCTGAAGACAAAGGCAGAGCGGCAGGGCCGTTCTTCAATTTCAGGCCCTTTATATTAAGGCTGCGATCCTGGTGCGGATTCTCCAGATCATGCAACAGCAGGTGGGTTTTGGTAAGGTCACCGGCCATCAGGTTGATTTCGGGTGACCCGATAAATCGTGCGGTAAACAGGGTCTCAGGCTGAAAAAAACCTGTTCCGGAGTGCCGAGCTGTTCGATCCGGCCCCGGTTCATGACCAGGATCCGGTCCGCCAGGGTCATGGCCTCCACCTGATCATGGGTCACGTAGATCATGGTAGTTTTCAGGGCCGAATGCAGTTTCTTCAACTCCACCCGCATGGAGGCCCTAAGTTTGGCATCCAGATTGGACAGGGGTTCGTCAAACAGAAACACGGAGGGCTTTCTTACAATGGCCCGGCCCATGGCCACTCGCTGGCGCTGTCCTCCGGACAGTTCCCTGGGCTTTCGGTCCAGCAGATCATCAAGCTGCAGCAGCCGGGCCGCATGGTCCACCCTTTCCCCGATCTTCTCCCTGGACATTTTCCGCAGTTTCAGGCCATAGGCCATGTTGTTAAATACGCTCATATGTGGGTACAGTGCATAGTTCTGAAACACCATGGCAATGTCCCGGTCTTTGGGTTCGATGTTGTTGACCGTCTGACCGTTGATTCGGATATGGCCTTCCGATACCCGCTCCAGGCCCGCGATCATCCGCAGCAGGGTGGATTTACCACAGCCGGATGGCCCCACCACCACCAAAAATTCGCCGTCCTTGATATGGATATCCATGGCATGGATCACCTGGGTACTGCCGAACTGTTTGGTGAGGTGTGTCAGGGTCAGTTTCGCCATCTTATTTCTCCGTTTCAGTCAATCCTTTGACGAACAAATGCTGCATGCCCACCACCACCAGCACCGGCGGCAGCTGGGCCAGCAGGGTGGTGGCGGTGATCAGATGCCATTCCGGGGCTTCTTCCACCGCCTCCAGCATTTGTTTGATGCCCATGACAATGGTGTACATGTCCTTGTCCGTGGTGATGAGCAGCGGCCACAGATACTGGTTCCAGCCGTATATAAACAAAATCACGAACAGGGCCGCAATATTGGTGCGAGACAAGGGCAGAAGAATATCTTTAAAAAACCGCAATGGCCCGGCCCCGTCCATGCGGGCCGCCTCCAATAGCTCATCGGGCACGGTCAAAAACACCTGGCGGAACATGAAAGTGGCTGTTGCAGAAGCGATAAGGGGCACACTCAACCCCAGCCGGGTATCGAGCATCCCCAGATCTGCCACTACCTCAAACGTGGGAATGATGCGCACCTCCACCGGCAGCATCAGGGTGATGAAAATCATCCAGAAAAAAACATCCGGAACCGGAAATCAAAATAACACAATGGCAAATGCCGATAAAATGGAGATGACAATTTTTCCGAATGCAATGGACAAAGCCATGATCAGACTATTGAACAGCATGACCCATACCGGCTGTTCCCGGGCATTTCCCACACCCTGAAACAGGGCCTGGGCCATATTTTCAAAAAACCTGTCTCCAGGCCACAGTGGCAGCGGGGCCTGGGCCATGCGGACCATATCGTGGCTGGCTGCCACAAGGTAATCCACAGCGGAAAACCGATGATCAGGATACCGAAAATGATGATCAGGTGGTTCAGGTAATAGGAAAACGATTTTTTTCAACCATATCCGGTTCCTCAGTAATTCACGCGACGTTCGATATACTTGAACTGGATGACAGTGAACCCAATGACAATGGCCATAAGAATCACGGACTGGGCTGCCGATCCCCCTAAATCCAGCCCGATGAACCCGTCGTTGAACACCTTGTACACCAGAATCTGGGTGGCCTGGGCCGGTCCACCCTTGGTCACGGCATGAACAATGCCGAAGGTCTCGAAAAATGCATACACCATGTTTATCACCAGCAGAAAAAGGTGGTGGGGGACAGCAAAGGAAACACAATGGTCCAAAACCGTCGGAACGGACCGGCACCATCCATGGCTGCCGCTTCTATCAGGGATCGGGGGATGGCCTGCATGCCGGCAATGAAAAACAAAAAATTATAGGAAATTTGTTTCCAGGAGGCCGCCAGGATGATGAGCATCATGGCATGACTACCATCCATGCGGTGGTTCCAGTCGACTCCGGCAAACTGTAAAAAATATGCCACGATCCCAAGAGTGGGATCAAACAGGAACATCCACAGAGCGCCTGCCACCACCGGTGCCACGGCATAGGGCCAAATCAGAAACGTGCGATAAACCGTTCGGCACTTGATAACCCGGTCCACCCGGGCCGCCAGGATCAGGGCCGATCCCATGGATATCAGGGTGGTTGAAAAGGAAAACACCATGGTTTTAAAAAAACTAGACCGGTAATCCGGGTCCTGGAACAAAGCCGCATAATTTTCCAGAAACACGAACTCGGTTTTCAATCCAAAGGCATCTTCCCTTAAAAAAGACTGAAACACTGCTTGGGATGCCGGCCAGATAAAAAATACCAAGGTGATGAGCACCTGGGGCAACACCAGAAGATAGGGAAGCGCTGAACGAGAAAAATGGACCCGCTTGATCATGGAAACCTGCCGCATCCGGTACAGGAAACAGTCGTTTCCTGTACCGGAATCCTTAACCTAATTATATGTTGGCATTTTCAAATTTTTCCAGCAGGCTGTTTCCTTTTTCCACAGCATCATCCATGGCGTCTGCTGCAGTTTTACTGCCGTTCCAGATGGCTTCCAGTTCATCATTGATGATGTCCCGAATCTGGACAAAATTACCGAACCGTACCCCTCTGGAATTGGGAACGGGGGTGTTAAGGTTCAACTGTTGAATGGCGGTGTCAGTGCCGGGATTGTCTTTATAAAAACCCTGTTTCTCGGACAGTTTCCAGGCCGCCTTGGTGATAGGCACGTACCCGGTTTCCTGGTGCCACCAGGCCTGGACCTCCGGAGAAGCCAGGTAATTCATGAACATGGCCACGCCTTTGTAGTCTTTTTTGTCACGTCCTTTAAGGGTCCACAGGGTGGCGCCGCCGATGATGGAATTCTGAGGAGAATCGATCAGTTTCGGATCATATGGCAGCATGGCCTGACCGAATGCGAACTGGGCCTGTTTTTTGATGCCACCGTAATAAGCGGATGAATTCAACCACATGGCACATTTCTCATTGATGAACATAGGCAGGCTGTCTCCCCGACGTCCCCCGTACTGAAAGAGCTTGTCCTGATGCCATCCGGCAATGCGGTCTAGCATATTGATCACCCCGGGATTGTTAAAGGTGAACCGGGTGTCCAGGCCAGCAAATCCGTTTTCCCGGGTCCCCATGGGAAGATTGTGCCAGGCACTGAAGTTTTCGATCATCACCCAGGATTGCCAGCCAAAGGAAAAACCGCTTTCATAACCGGCGGCCACCAGTTTTTCCGCTGCTGTTTCCACTTGATCCCAGGTTTCAGGCACCTGGGTGATGCCGGCCTTGGCAAAGGCATCCTTGTTATACCACATCACCGGGGTGGAAGAGTTGAAGGGCATGGACAGCAGTTTTCCTTCCGGGGTCTGGTAATAGGAGATCACCGCCGGCAGAAACGCCTCTTTGTCCAGGGTGAGTCCGTGATCGGTCATCACATCCTCAATGGGATACACCGCCCCTTTGGCCGCCATCATGGTGGCGGTACCCACCTCAAACACCTGGACGATATGGGGTTGCTGCCCGGCCCGGAAGGCTGCGATGGCTGCGGTCATGGTCTCGGTATAGTTGCCTTTGTACACCGGTATCACCTTGAATTCGGTTTGAGTAGCATTGAAATCATTGGCAATTTTTTTCGGTATGCTCCCCCAGGACCCCGCCCATGGCATGCCAGAACTGAATTTCAACCACAGCATATGCCTGGCTGACCAACAATAACATAGCAGCCGTCATCAGTCCGGCTGATCGCATCAATCTGCGCAGTTTCATTGATTACTCCTTTTGAGTGTTTGTGTGATTATTGCTTTGGTTTTAAAATGCTTCAGTGCCTCTTGTGACTGATCCACCATAGACAGACAATATTCAATCAATGTGATGACAGGGTTAAGGTTTTGTTAGATAGACACCAGAATGTCCTTCATGCAAATCAAAATTCCGGCATTGCCCTGTTGAAATGTTCATTTGAATCTATAATCAGAAAAACGTTGTTTCGCAGGCATATAGCGCGAAATATCTATTGACTTTCGCGATTATTCGACGAAAAATTTTTCAATAGATGTTCAAATGAAATAAAACGCGACTGCTTTTTCTTTGTTTTAGTTTGACATAACCATCTTTTTTTTAACGTAATTCTAACTAATTTCTTATTTTTTCTTGACAAGAATAAAAATTTCATTTTACATGGGGAGCATCGATCCAAAGTGAGATATGGTGACATTTTTAACCACTTCGACCGCTGCATTATCGTTTGGATTTATGAGACATGATAATGCAGTTTTTATTTTTATTTTTTCAAGGAGACGTTATCATGAAATTTTTGCCCAAAGGACTGACCGCAGGAAATCTGGCCATCGGCGCCGGGGTAGTGCTTCTAGCCCCGGTTGTAATCCCCGTCATCGGCACCATCACCAAACCGTTGATCAAATCCGTCATCAAAGGTGCCCTGATTGCTTATGAAGGGGCAAAGGTCACCCTTGCCGAAGCCAGAGAATCACTGGAAGATATCACTGCCGAAGCCAAGGCCGAGGTCAGCGGTGACCCGGCGGCCAAAGAATAACCCATGCCCCAGGCTGCCATGGACCCACTACCTGTCGCCCGCGTGACCCACTGCATGCCGGGCCGTGTCCGGATCCGGATTCTTCCGACCCTGTCAATGTCTTTGGTCGGGCAGATCAAGGAACACCTGTCTCAGGCCCTGGCGTGTGAACGAATTCAGGCCAATCCGCTCACCGGCAGTATTCTTTTGCAGGGAGCTCACCTGACCCCTGACTGCCCTTGCCGAGGCCGGGCGTTCCGGAAACCTGTTTCACTTGATTCCTCCCGATGCCGCATCCCCAGCTCTGGTGACCCGGCATACCCGCAGACAGGTGAAAAGGATCGATACTGGTATCCGCCGCCTGACCGGAGACAGCCTGAATCTGTCCGGATCCGTGTTTCTCGTCTTGATCGGACATGCCATGAATGAGATTATCCAAGGCCGCCTGGTGCTGCCCTCCTGGTTCACCGCCCTGTGGTTTGCCTCCACCATTTACAACCGGGAATGGTGGGGCACCGGCAGTGACGGGGGACCACCGATTGACCAGGGAGATGCCGATGCCCACTGACCTGTTGACATACCCACCTAAGCCGGGAAAGGATCCGCTGCCATGTCCATTCTGACACCTGTTCACACCCGGGTGAACGGCAGAGCCCGGTTTGCCGTCTCCGGTCTCAGACGCGCCCCGGCTTTCAAACACCGGCTGGAACAACAGCTGGCTCAAACAGCGGGCATCACCGGCTATACCGTCAGCACCCTCACCGGGAGAATACTGGTATTTTACGACCCTTGTCTGCCACCGGATAGGCTGATGGAAACCCTGGAAACGGCCATTAAAAAACCGGAAATAAACGCCGATCCGGCCCGGCTGAAACCTCTAATTTGAATTCTGGCCCCTCCCCCTTGAATGGGGATCAGAAAAACTCCCGGACCCGACGGTTCGTCCATTCCGTTCAGACAATAAGCCGGAGAGTCCGGTCTGAAACGGTAGATATCATCTGGCACACCCGATCTGTGGCAGAGACCACCCGCCGGCTGGAGACGGATATCCACCAGGGTCTTAGCCGGGACCGCATTCCCTCCCTGATGGCGAATTATGGTGACAATTCACTTCCCAAAACCCGGTCCCGTTCCGGTATCCAGATTTTTCTGGATCAGATGAATTCCCTGCCGGTTTACCTTCTGGGAGCGGTGGCAGGCATCTCCATTGTCATGGGCGGGGTACTGGACGCAGCCATAGTGGCCGGGGTGGTGATAGCCAATGCGGCCATCGGATATGTGACCGAACACCGGGCCGAAAAAACATCGATGCATTGAACGACCTGGTCCAACATATGGCTGAAGTGATCCGAGACGGTCGGTCACTGTTTGTTCCAGCTGAAGCCGTGGTGCCCGGAGATCTTCTGGTCCTCAAACCCGGGGCTTTTGTTCCGGCGGACAGCCGGATCATTCAGGCTTCCCGGCTGACCATTGATGAATCCCTGCTTACCGGCGAAAGCCTACCCGTGCAAAAACAGGCGGAGCCTTTATATCCGGCGGAGCTCCCCATCGGTGACCGGAAAAATATGGCCTACATGGGGACCTGCATCACCGGGGGCCAAGGCCTGGCCGTGGTGGTGGCAACGGGCAGCCGAACGGAAATCGGACAGCTCAAAATCTTGCTCAATGACACCCGGTCCATGCCGTCCCCCATTGAACGCCAGCTGGATACCATCGGGGATCAGCTCATTTACGGATGCCTGGCCGTGTGCGGGGGAGTGTTTGCCATGGGCATGGTCATGGGATTCGGGATGCTCAACATGCTGCGGATGTCCATCTCTCTGGCGGCGGCAGCCGTGCCAGAAGGTCTGCCGTCCATTGCCACGGTCAACTTTGCCCTGGGCATCAGCCGCATGAAAAAAATGATGTTCTGGTGCGGCGGCTGCCCGCAGCAGAAACCCTGGGAGCCATCCAGACTATCTGCCTGGACAAGACCGGCACCATCACCCTCAACCAGATGAAAGCCGTCTCCATTTACACTGATGACTCATGGATTTCCGTAACCGAAGACCGATTGATACGGATTGGAGAGGACGACATGCCCGCAGACATGCCGAACTGGAAAAACTGTATCAGGTCTGCGCGTTGTGCTGTGAAACCCGAATCAACGGCCGGTGTCCGGACGGGCGGCTGGATATTTCCGGATCTGCCACGGAAAGCGCATTGACAGAACTGGTGGACATGGCCGGGATTGACGTTAAGACCCTCCGGAAATCAGCGCCTTTGATCCGGATCAGCCATCGGTCTGAAAAACAGCTATTCATGAGCACCCTGCACCGTACCGCTCTTGAAGGGGAACGATTATTACTGGTCAAGGGAAGTCCACTGGAAATTCTGTCCCGATGCACCTACCGAATGACGGACGGCCAGACGGTCCCTCTATCCTCCGAAGCCCGGTCCCGCATCGAGGCCGCCAACGGAGCCATGGCAGGCAATGCCCTCAGGGTTCTGGGGTTTGCCTGCCGCATCGTCAAGACCAATACCGAATCACAGGCACAGGACTTCGAAACCGGCCTGACATGGCTGGGTCTCATCGGCCTGGCCGATCCCCCTAGAAACGGCATCAAATCCCTGATTGCCCAATTTCACCGGGCTGGGATCCGGACAGTGATGATCACTGGGGACCAGCCCCTCAGCGCCCGGGCCGTGGCGGAACAACTGGACCTGTCCCGGGGAGAGCCCCTGGAAATCATGGATGCCAAGGAACTGGCAGCCCTGGACGATGAAGCCCTGATCAAAAAAGCCGGCACCATACATGTGTATGCTAGGGTGACCCCGTCCCAAAAGCTGAAAATCGTCAAAGCCATTCAGGCCGCCGGACAGACCGTGGCCATGACCGGAGATGGCATCAATGACGGGCCGGCACTTAAAGCGGCGGACATCGGCATTGCCATGGGAGGTTCCGGTACTGACCTGGCCCGGGATGTGGCGGATGTGGTGCTGACCAAAGACAGCCTGGCGCTGTTGTCCACATCACTAGCGGACGGCCGGAGCATCTACCAGAACATCCGAAAATCGGTCCATTATTCGCTGTCCACCAATATTAGTGAAATTCAGCTTATGGCCTCTGCCATTGCCCTGGGTCTGGGATCTCCGTTGAACGTGATGCAGCTGCTGTGGATCAATATGATTTCCGATATCCTGCCAGGACTAGCTCTGTCTCTGGAAAAACCGGAAGGAGATGTCATGGAGATGGTCCCCAGGAACGGAAATGATCCCCTGTTCAGCCCCCAGGATTTCAGCGCTATGCTGCGGGAATCCACCATCATTACCGGCGGAGCCTTGGGGAGTCTGGTGTACGGCCTGGCCCGGTACGGCTCCCCGGCAATGGCCGGGGGCCTGGCATTTCAATCCCTTGCCGTGGGCCAGCTGCTACACTCCCTCACCTGCAGGTCGGAAACCGCGGGCCTGTTCACCCGAAAAAAACTGATTCCCAACAGACCGCTGAATTGGGCCATCGGGTGTTCTCTGGCTGCTCAGGCTTTTACCCTGGCATTTCCGCCACTGCGGTCCCTGCTAGGGCTATCTCGCATCCGCCTTCTGGACGGACTGGTGATCGCTGCCGGTGCCATTGCACCGCTGCTGATCAATGAAGTGACCAAAGCAGCCAGAGAAACTGGCGAGCCTGACAGAGAACTACCGGAAAATAACCGAATGAATATCTCCAGGCATCCGGCCACCCCTTCTCCGGAAAGTGGTCTGACAGACGTGAATGATCCGGTATGGGTCCATGCGGACACCGATATCCGTCAATTCTGCGATTAACGGGGAGGGGTATGCATTTGATCACGTGGATGGAATCCTTCCCCGGACCGGTATTGTTTCTGATGATCCTGATCCTGATCTGCTGTCTGAGCAAAGGGGCTGATATCCTGGTGGATGAAGCGGTTTCATTTTCCGGTCGTTTCCGAATATCACAACTTCTGGTAGGCCTGTTTGTCATCAGCATCGGCACCACCATCCCCGAAGCCGTGGTGTCAATCTTCGCCGCAGTGAGCGGCCATCCGGAACTGGCACTGGGTAATGCCGTGGGCTCCATCATCTGTAACACCGGCCTGATCATGGGCCTGGTCACCCTGTTTTCCCCCATCGCCACGGACAGCCACAGTATCAAACGGCAGGGATGGTTTCAGTTTGCAGCGGGATTTCTGCTGGTGGTGTCGTGTATCCCTTTTCTTACACTGGATCATATGTTTGAAACCCGTGTGCTGTTACCCCGCCGTATGGGTATCGTCTTTCTGATGCTTCTTTTTGCTACCTGTGGGAGGCACTTCACTGGTCAAAAACGATCTAAAAGCAGCCATTGGAAAATCGGATCCCGTGTCAAAACATACCTCTACCGGTATAGTGGTGTTCAGACTCATGTTTGGATGCGGTCTGGTGGTTGCCGCATCCCATTGTCTGATTCCGGCTGTCCAGATCTCAGCGGTTCGGATGAATCTGCCCCAGGCTGTCATCAGTGCGACAATGGTGGCCTTTGGCACATCACTGCCGGAACTGGTGACTTCTTTGAAAGCGGTTAAAAAAGGCCATGGCGAACTTGCCATAGGCAATATTATCGGTGCAAATATTCTGAATGTGCTATTTGTGACGGGTTTGGCTGCCAGCCTGACCCGCGACGGGCTGGCTGGGCCGGAACACTTTTCCAGGATCCTGTTTCCGGCCATGATTTCCACCCTAATCATTTTCGGACTTGGAATGCACCTGTCCGGCAGCGTGTTTAAAAAAACATTCAGCATCATGCTTCTAAGCATTTATGCAATGGTTCTGTTTTCAAGCTATCTCGGGATGACAGCTTGAGCCGTGCCCCACAGCGATGACGTATTGACAAGATTCTTGGTCGGACTACAAAGGAGGATTTAATTTATGTACTGGATAACGGTTTCCATGCTGAGCATGGCACATTATTTTTTCAACAAAGGCAGATCCCTGCAGATCCTCCCGAACACAGGGCCAGAGGCCTGCAAGTGCAAGTCAGATACCGGTGAATCGGTTGCTGATGAGCCAGATACCAGTCCGTCAGATATCGAAACAACGGATACCGGTGCGACAGAAACCGACGTCTCAGAAACGGCTGTGAAGGAAGACAGCGAGGATCGAATTGAGGAATCAGATCATCACGCTGAGCCGGATTCGATGTCGCTGCAACAGGAAGCCCTTTCCCTGGACACGCTGACCGAGCCTGAAGAAAGACACCGACTGTATACTCGGCTGATCGAAACCGCCTACCGAAATCGCCGGATCAGTAAAGATGATCTCAACACTGCCATGACATTATCCTCTCAGTATGTCGCCGAGTTTGATTCCCTGAAGCAGGCCGTGTTTGACACCATGAAACAAGAGGACAATATTGTTCCGGTGTTCAGAATGCTGTCCATCATGCTGGAAGAAGTCCGGGCCTATGATCAGGCTGTGGATATCTGCCAGATGGCCCTGGGCCATGGCATCGAAGACGGGACCAGAACCGGATTTAAAGGACGGATCAAAAGGCTGATGAAAAAAAAGGCCGCCGGCAACGATTAGATCAGCCTGGCCACCATGGACAGGCCGTTGGCCTCAAGAACCCGTCCCGCCAGCCAGGAGACCGCAGCTTTGCTGACTTTCATGGCCAGTTCCTCATGGGCCTGACGTAGCTTCCGGTTGACGGCACTGTTCTCCAAATCAATGGCATACCCATTAGATTTGAGGATATCCAGCAACGCTCCTGAGGTGATGATACCGGAATCATATGCCACCACGGTACTGCCGGTGAGCACATTGCTCCGCACACTGGATACGCCCGCCACATTCAGCAGGGTCCGAATCTCTTCCAGCCGTTCCGGATGATTTTTCAGATATTCGATCTTTACGCGAAGCCTTCCTGGAATATCATGAACAAAGACCATGTCTCACTCCGCTCCTGCAATTCAGTTTATATCCATTTTAGTTAATTATTTAACGCTATTTGTTAAAAACTAACGCCCTGATATTTGGGTTTGATTAGGTTTTTTTTAAAAAGGTGTTAACGCAATGTCCTCCGGGAGCTCTTTTTCCATTTTTTTCCTGTGCCCGACCGGAGACGGACAGCCATTCTTCAGCAGACTCCACCGGAATCTTTCTTCGATCCATTTCCCGGCCCGGGCTGCATTCATTTGAATTTTCACACAATACTCATTTGAACGAAATAAAACGCAAACATCCGTACTTTAGTGTGTTTAATAGTGCAATCTAACCAGATGGAAAGGATTTGAGTTCAAATGAACACCGTCCGTCATACCAGTGGATTTTCCAGCAGAATTCCGCCTTTGTCCGAACGCCAGGCCAGATTATGGAAAGACTGCTGCTACAGGATTTTGTGGGCGTCACCGATCTGGCCGGATTTTTGATGTGGCGGAACAGACCATCCGGCGAGACCTGAACAGCCTATGTGAGCGAGGCATGGCCCGCCGGGTCAGGGGCGGGATACAGCGAGTGAACATGAGTGGCAACACCGCCTATTCCTGGCGGCAGGTGCTTCAGCACGACGAAAAACAAGCCATTGCCCGGGAGGTGGCCCAACATGTTCCCAACGGGGTATCCGTGGCCTTCAGCATCGGCACGACCCCGGAGATCATCTGCAGTGCCCTGCTGGATCATGATCAGCTGCGAATCTTTACCAACAATCTCAACCTTGCCCTGCTGGCCTGCTCTAATCCCGGGTTTGAGGTCACCGTTGCCGGGGGCCGCCTGCGCAACGAAGACCGGGACATTCTCGGCCTGGGCATGGTGGAACTGTTCCAGGCCTATAGAGTGGATATCGGCATTTACGGGGTGGCCGGGGTAGACGAAGACGGCACTCTGCTAGATTTTTATGAAGAAGAAGTTCGGGCACGGCAGATCATCCGGCAAAACAGCCGGGAAAAGTTTCTAGTGCTGGATCATTCCAAGTTCAACCGGCGTGCCCATGTCCGGGGCGGACATATTCACGAAGCCAGTAAAGTGTTCTGTGACCGGACCCCCCCGCCAGCGATTTGCGACATGATTCACCAATCCGGCAACCAGTTGATCGTCTGCCCCGGAGATACCCGGTGAGCCGTATCGACATCAAAAATCTGACCAAGACCTGGGGAGGCATTACCGCAGTGGACCAGGTATCGTTCACGGTGCCAGAAAAAGCCTAACCGTGCTGCTGGGACCTTCAGGCTGCGGCAAGTCAACAGTGCTGCGCCTGATTGCCGGCCTGGAAACCGTCACTTGTGGCACTATCTGCATCGGGGCTCAGGAGATCACCCATGAGGACCCGGCTCGCCGGGGGTATCCATGGTTTTCCAATCCTATGCCCTGTTTCCCCATCTCACGTCCGGGAGAATATCCTGTTCGGATTGAAGGTCCGGCGGGTACCCAAAGCCCGGCAGCAGAAACGGCTGGCAGAGGCCGCCCGCATGGTGGGACTCCAGGACCTGCTGGATCGGCGGCCATCCCAGTTGTCCGGCGGGCAGCGTCAGCGGGCGGCCCTGGCAAGGGCAATCGTTTCCCGCCGGCGGGTATGCCTCATGGATGAACCTCTATCCAATCTGGACGCCAAACTCCGGGCAGAGATGCGGGGGGAAATCCACCGGCTCCAGAAAGAAATCGGACTGACCATGATTTATGTCACCCATGACCAGGTGGAGGCCATGACCATGGCGGACCAGGTAATCCTGCTCAACTCCGGCCGGGTGGAACAGACCGGTCCGCCCCATTCCTTGTACGACCACCCGGAAACCACGTTTGTGGCCCGGTTCATGGGGTCCCCGCCCATGAACCTGCTAAGGTTGAGCTGCCAGCAGGCCGCCGCCGCACTGGCGGAGACCCCCTCGGACCGGGAGATGGAAACATTTCGCCGCCACCAAGGGATCGTGGGAGTACGGCCGGAACATGTTTGTATCGGAGACACTGGCCTGCCGGCCCGAATTGTCGCAATCGATTATCTGGGATCGGAAACCATTGTCCGCCTCCTGCTGGATGATCAAGTCCTGTTTGCCAGAATCGGCAAAATGAGCCTTCCATATCCCGAGGCCCGGGTCAATGTCAGCTGGCCAAAAGCTGCTGTCTATCTATTTGGCAAAACCGGTAAGCGTTTATCATCAGAAGATGTTTTATAACCCTTTTGATCTTTTACTTACTGTGCCGTGTCCGACAGGGCACGATTGTTAATGAAAAAGAAGAACCAACCAACACTGTAAAGGAGAAAAAAACGATGGTTCAAAAATTGCGATTAGTGGCGATGGGGCTCCTGCTGGCTGTCTGGCTTATGGCCGGCACAGCTGTAGCCAAACAAACGGAACTGACCATGTATTATCCCGTGGCAGTGGGCGGGCCGCTGACCCAGGTGATTGATAGCATGGTGGAAGCGTTCATGGCACAAAATCCCGAAATCAAGGTCAACGCCATTTATGCCGGAAACTACAATGATGCCCGTATCAAGGCTCTGGCAGCTCTGAAAAGCGGCCAGCCAGCCCAATTATCCGTGCTGTTTTCCATTGATATCTATGAATTGATCGAACAGGATGCCATCGTGGCGTTCGATGATGTGGTCCAAACTGCCGAGGAAAAAGCCTGGTTGAATTCGTTTTATCCCACCCTCATGGAAAACGGGAAAACTGCGGGAAAGACCTGGGGGATTCCGTTCCAGCGGTCCACTATTGTGATGTACTACAACAAGGATCTGTTCAAACAGGCCGGTCTGGATCCGGAACAGCCCCCGACAACCTGGGATGAGATGGTGGCCATGGGCAAACAACTCACCTCTCCTGACCGGCTGGGGGATCATGATCCCGTCCACCGGCTACCCGTACTGGATGTTCGGGGCGCTGGCCATGCAGAACGGACAGGTGCTGATGAACGGAGATGGCAACGTCACCTACTTTGATCACCCGGCCGTCATCGAAGCCCTGCACTTCTGGAAAGCTCTGGGGGACAACCACGGGGTGATGCCCACCGGCACCATTGAATGGGGCACCCTGCGCCAGAACTTTCTGGAGGGAAAAACCGCCATGATGTGGCACTCCACCGGCAATCTGACGGCGGTGAAAGACAACGCCTCTTTTGACTTCGGCGTGGCCATGCTGCCGGCCAGCAAACGGCGGGGCACTCCCACCGGCGGCGGTAATTTCTATATCTTCAAGCAGACCACCCCCGAAGAGCGCCGGGCCGCCATGCAATTGATCAAGTACATGACCGGCCCAAAGAATTCGGCCAAATGGTCCATCAGAACCGGCTATATGGGGGTCAGCCCGGCGACCTATGAAACCGAAGCCCTCCGAAATTATGTCTCGGAATTCCCCTATGCTGCCGTGGCCAGAGACCAGCTGGATTATGCCACGGCCGAACTGTCCACCTATCAAACCGGCCGGATCCGAAAATCCCTGGACGATGCCATCCAGGCTGCCCTGACCGGCGCCAAGACACCGGAAACGGCCCTCAGAGAAGCTCAGGGAGTGGCGGACCGGCTTCTGAAACCCTATCGATAACCCCAACCCGTTCCTGTCCCGTGCCGGGAATAAATTCCGGCCCCGGCACGGACGGAACAACAGGAAAAAAGCGGCTCCCATGCAGATCCCCCGGAAAACCCACGTACATGCCTGGCTCCTGCTGATGCCGGCGGCCATCTTGCTGATCGCCTTCACCCATTATCCCACGGTGACTACGGTGGTGAAAAGCCTGTTCTCCAAAGGAACGGCAATCCGGCCCTCCCGGTTCACTGGCCTGGACAACTACCTGATGATGATCGAAGACCCGGTCTTCTGGAAGGTGCTGGGCAACAACCTGTGGTTCGCCCTGGGAACCATTCCCACGTCCATCGCCCTGGCTATTGTCATGGCCCTTTTTGTTAATCAGGCCCTGCCCGGCCGCTCCCTGGTGCGCATGGCCTACTTCACCCCCACCATCCTGCCCATGATCGCCGTAGCCAATATCTGGCTGTTTTTCTACACACCGGACATCGGCCTCATCGACCAGATACTGGCCGCAGTCGGCCTTTCCGGCCGCAACTGGCTGGGAGATCCAGTCACGGTACTGCCGGCCGTCATGGTCATGACCATCTGGAAGGAAGCCGGATTTTTCATGATCTTCTATCTGGCCGCCATGCAAAACATCCCACCGGAACTCAAAGAGGCGGCCCGCCTGGAGGGGGCTGGCCGATGGACCTATTTTTTCCGGGTGATGTTTCCTCTGCTCATGCCCACCACCTTGTTTGTGTTCATTAATGCGGTCCTCAACTCCTTCAAACTGGTGGATCACCTGTTTGTCCTTACCAAAGGAGGGCCGGACAATGCCAGCAACCTGCTACTGTATTATATTTTTGAAACCGCATTTTCCTATTTTGAAACCCATTATGCCGCCGCCCTGACCGTGGTGCTGCTGTTGCTGCTGGCAGGCATGGCCCTGGGCCAGTTCTTTATCCTTGATAAACGGGTGCATTACCGATGACACGCATTTCGAACACTTTTCATACGTCTCTGGAGGTCACGGCGGCCTGGATGCTGGCCCTTCTTTGGATCTCTCCTTTGGTATACGCCTTCTGGGCCGCATTTCATCCCGGGGCCTATGCCGTCAATTTCATGCTGAATGCCCCCTGACCCTGGAAAATTTTGTCCAAGCCCTGTCCCGGGCCCCTTTTTTACGATATGCCTTCAATACCGTGGTCCTGGTGACCCTGATTCTTTCCTGCCAGCTGGTACTGTGCACCCTGGCGGCTTACACCTTTGCCCGGTTCGAATTTCCGGGCCGGCAGGTGGTTTTTTCCCTGGTTCTGATCCAGCTGATGATCACCCCGGAAATTCTCATCGTGGAAAATTATGTCACCCTGACCCATTTCCGGCTGGTGGATACAATCATGGGCATCGGCCTGCCATACATGGCCAGTGCCTTTGGTATTTTCCTGCTGCGCCAGGCATTTAAATCCACCCCCAGAGAGCTGGAGAATGCGGCCCGGCTGGAAGGATGTGGCATCCTGGGAGTCCTGTGGCGGGTATATGTGCCCTTGGCCCGTCCCACCTACCTGGCCTACGCCTGGTATCGGTCAGCCATCACTGGAACAATTTTCTGTGGCCTCTGATCGTCACCAATTCCGTGGAGACCCGTCCCCTGACCGTGGGCCTGGGCATTTTTGGCGCCCCGGAATCCGGGGTAAACTGGTCCGTTATTTCGGCTGCCACCCTGCTGTCCGTGGCCCCGCTGCTCCTCGCCTTTCTGCTGTTTCAACGCCAGTTTGTGCAGTCATTCATGTACGCCGGTATCAAATAAGCGCCATGACCTGCCCGGCACAATAGATCATGAAAAAATAAAGGATAAGCCAGTTCTTCCCTATAAACGTATTGATATTTGAGGATTCCTTGATCTGAAATCTGACGAATTCATGGCTTTCGGGAGATATTCAGCGGTACCGTGTCAGCCCGTTCCGGGTGAGAACCGGGCCAGGCGGGAAACTGCGGGTGCTGCCCGTCCGTTGAAATACCCGCAGGCCGCATAATACCGGAGGTCTCTCTGCCAGAGGGAAAAAACTGTGGATCCTGATGGATTCTTCCTATAACCCTTTTTGGGCGATGAAAGATATCCAGCAGGGGAGAAAGCAGTTCGGACGGATCCCTGAAGCATTCCCAGTCACACTGACGGCAATCCGGCACCGGGTCTAGAGCGCCCAAGTTCAGATCAGGAAAAGGCCCCAGGTCTTCACGGCCCCGATACCCGCAGGGATAGGTGTGGCCGTCGTCGGAACCGATGAAGAAATAATCTGTACCGCCGCGGCATCCGGCAGTTTCCACCGTCCGACCGGAGGCGGAGGGCAATGTCTGGAGCCGCCCAATGAGGGTATGCAGTGCACAAAGAGGGGTAAAGATGCGCAAATTCGGCCGATGTCGGGTCACATTGACGGCCAGAGCTCGATACAGGGCCATCTTTTCTTCCCGGGTGAAACGCACCACCGCCTCCCCGGCTGTTGCTGCATATACCGCCTGAAGCCCACTGTCCGAATCAGCGGCCCCGATGCTCATGGGATAGCAGGTGTTGGCAATGGTGAATCCCATGTTGCTCACTTGCCGGAAGAACCGGTCAAACGCGGCATGAAACACCTGATAAAACGCCTCCAGATATGCGGTGTCGCAGGAAAAGGCTCTCCGATGAAGGTCCCGGGTCGTTGGACCGCCCACCAAACGGTTGATGCCCAGATTCACCGACGGAAATATGCCGGCATCATGAAAATGGGAATGGCCACGGCCATGCCCCGGACCACTTCCGGCAGTCCCCGCATCTGTTCATGCACCTTTGGCACTGAGGAATCCAGACTGATCCAGAAATTTCTCACAGGTGTTGCAGCCAGCTTGTCAGCCATGGCCTTAATCCGGTCCCTGAATCCCGACTGTCGGCTACCGCAGAACAGAAAACCGTTGGTTCCGGTGCGGATGTATGGGATGCCGGCCCGGCCGGCATGGGAAATCAATTCAGTGACCTCATCCAGGTACAACAGGGGTTCCCCGCCTGTAAAAGAAACCGCCTGGACCCCTTTTTCCCCGGCCGCATCCAGGATCTGCCGGATGACATCCATCTTCAAACGGGTTCGGCGGATATCCGCGGTTTTCCGCATGCCGCACTGGGGGCATGCGGCATTGCACTGATTGGTGATCTGGATGACCAGCTGTCCGGGCACCCGGTCTTTGGCCAGGCAAGTCACTGTCTTCAAAACCGAAAGAAGTGTCATGAGGTGAGTATCCTGTTGTCCGTTATTTTGTCAAAGAATCAGAAAATCTTTCCATGGGGATCGTTTGGAATCCTTGCCATCCATCATCCAAAATTCCCGGCTTCCCAGGACAATCAGGCGGGGTTCCCCCCCCCGATCCGAACCTGGTGTTGTCTTTCAGACAGGCCGTAAACTCCGGCAGAGGCATGGGCCGGGCATAACGGAATCCCTGCATGATGTCACAGCCTTCTTCCACAAGAAATGATTCCTGGCGCTCTGTTTCAACCCCTTCGGCGATCACGGTCATGGACATGGCTTTGGCCATGGCAATGGCCGCACGGACCAGGGTTCTGCCCTGGGAGCCGGTTTCAATTCCGTGAATCAGGGACCGATCGATTTTCAGGGTATTGATGGGAAGATTTTTCAACAGGTTCAGGGATGAATACCCCGTGCCGAAGTCATCCAGTTCGATCTGAATCCCCATCTGTTGCAACGATTCAAGGGTTGCCCGGCCCGTATCCAGATCGTGGAGCAGACAGGTTTCGGTGAGTTCGAATTTCAACCGCCGGGGATCAATGCCGCTGCTCGAGATGATCTCTTTCACTTTTTCCAGAAACTGGTCGTCAGAAAACTGGCGGGCACTGATATTGACGGCCAGGGCAAACCCGGAAGGCAGGTTCCGGCATTCCAGCAGTTTGACCAGGTGCTGACAGGCGTTTTTCAGTACCCATTCACCCAGCGGCAGAATGAGTCCGGTTTCTTCGGCAATGGAATAAACACCCCGGAGAGACCGACAGTTGCCGGCCGGCATCCAGCGCAGCAGCGCTTCGGCACTGCAGATACGCCCGTTTTCAACACCTGGGGCTGCAGATACAGAGAAAATTCATCGGAGTCCAGCGCTTTTTTCAGTTCATAGGCCATGGCCGTGGTCCGGTTGACAATGGCCTGCCGTTCCTTGCTGAAAATACAGACCCGGTTCCGTCCCAGGTCCTTGGCCTCATACATGGCCACATCCGCGCGTTTGAGAAGTTCGCTGGCGGTGTGGATATCTCCCTTGAAAATAACCGCCCCAATGCTGGCACTGGAATGACACAGATGACTCTTGTTACCCAGAACATAGGGCCGGTTCAAAGAAATCCGGATTTTTCCGCCATCTCCAGGGCCAGTTTCAGGCTGGTATCTTGACGGCGATCCAGCCATTCCAGCAGCACGACAAATTCATCCCCTCCCAGACGGGCAGCCGTATCGGTCTGTCGGATGCAGGCATTGAGGCGCCGGGCCACTTCGACCAGCAGGGCATCCCCGATGTCATGACCGAAGGTATCGTTCAATGTCTTGAAATTGTCCAGGTCCAGCATGAGAACGGCTCCATACTTCAGGCTTCGCCGGGATGCCGCGATGGCCTGGCCCAGGCGGTCACCCAGCAGACGGCGGTTGACCAGCCCGGTCAGGGCATCGTACAGAGCCAGCTGTTTGATCTGATTTTCCGATTTTTTCCGGTCGGTAATATCCTGGACCGTGCCGGAAAGCACCCGCCTGCCGTCATGTTTTCGAACGGCCGCCTGCTGAAATATCATCCGTTCCTGCCCGTTGGGACAGATGATCCGGTATTCCATGGTGGCGGACTGCAATTGATCCGCCACTCGTTTCAAAGCGGTTTTCACCGCTGGCCGATCTTCCGGATGAACCAGCTGAATCGCACTGTCCTCAGTGACCTCAAACTGTTTTCTGTCCACACCACAGATGTCGTATGTCTGTTCCGACCAGGTCAACCGGCGATCCGAAACCGGTATTCCCAGTCTCCCACCCGGGCCAATTTCTGGGCCGCTGTCAGCCGCTCGCGGATATGGGTCAGAGACTTCACACTGGTTTGCAGGGAATCAATGGCTGACCGGACATGACGTTCCAGAGGATAAAATATCAGTCCTGCTTCCAGAAAAAGAATGAGGATGGTTGCCCCCCAGATTATGGCCTCCAGTCTTTCGATTCTCAGGATGGCGGCTTTGCCGATTTTCTGGTATTCATCCACAGCGGCATCCAGCATGGGTTCCAGTACATGAGGGCCGTAACTGGTCAGGTAGATATAGGAAAACAATTTCGGATTAAGCACATCATGGGTGGAAAGATAGATATCTCCCGCATGATGCAAAACCGTGTCAACGCAAGATCCAGCCCCACAGAATGATCTTCAAAATGGTCTTCAGCCGTTCATTGGTCACCTTTGGAATACCCATTCCCCGGTCCCCGTGGCGCAGAATATGGTGGGCATCCCGCATTTTATGGATGGTCTTTCCCAGCTGACCCCGTGCCATGTTGAATTCGGATTCATCGACGGTGGTCACCATCAAGCTGCTGAAATAGGCAATGCGGTTGACCAGTCCTGCCTGGTGTCCGGCCAGGTTGACCAGCGTGGAAAATCCACGCTGTTTTGATATCACGTTGTTCATGGTGATAAAGGATGCCGTCACCAGCAAGCCGATGGCACTCAACCCCAGAAGGTATCGAATCCGTATATGTTTTATCGTTTTGACAGGATTCATGGATGCCGGTTCCCTTTCTTTTATGCCTTTTGCCCCCCCGGGGGAAAACCTGAACGGGCCATCAACGGCCAACATCAGAAAATAGCAGGGTATTGTTAGAAGACTGTTTTTTTTACAGACATTCTCCACCGGAAAGGCAAATATTTTTTTCGATTTCTAATCATCCTGTAAAATTAGCATGTTAGGGTGATACAATTCACTGTCAAGGAAAGACCATGAACATAAACATTTGCTGGGAAACCCTGGAAAAAGCCTGTTTACCGCATCTGCCTGTCACCGGATCATCGCCCCGGCAGCACCCTGTCAGTGATCGGATACCAGTGAGTGGCTTCTGCGGATATCTGCTCTGTCCAGCGAATGGACCCGGGTGTCATCATTAACAGAGATATGGTTCACATATTGGACAGGCACCGTTCCCTTACAGCCGATGAAATCACTTGTCTGGCGGCCATGGATCGGGAAGGCAAAAAACGGAACCTGCCCCTGATGACGGTCAGTGTGGCCATACTGGAACTGACGGCGGGTGACAAAAGGGGCTCCCGGTCGAAGATCGGGCCGACAAGCCGGCCGACCTGAAAAAAAGGCCAAAAAATCCCATACCGGCATTGCCAGTGCCAGTCTTTTCAACAGAAAGAAATGACGTAGATAACGTCTTCAGGCCTTGAACCGCTGACCAAGAAATTGGTGGATCCTGTGGGCAAACGGAAGGGGTAGATATCCGGGCAGGGAATGATGCGTTTTGCGTATCGTCAAAAAAATCCATTTATGTTCCAGAAAATTGAACGCGGCAAAATATCCCACAGCGGGGGAAGAATAATGGTAACGCTTTCACCTACCCGGCATAATTCTTTGTAAAACAACTCAGGCTGTTCCACATGCTCAATGGTATGGGAACAAAGCACCTTCCTGAACTGCCTGTCTGCAAAAGGCAGTCGGTATATATCATTGATCAGAACAAAATTGGGGACCTGCGCATGCCGGATGATATCCGCATTGATCGTTCCAGCTCCGGTTTTTCCGCAACATATGTTCAAATCCCATTGTTGCCCGGATATGATCCGTGCCTTTATCACCGTATAACTGATAAAATTGGCCATTTTTCCCAATAACAATGAACTCATGAAAAAAAAAGCTGAAATCGTGCTGTACTGTTCAAGTATTTCCGTCATTTTCCGGTTTTCCCAACGGGTTTCATCCACGCAGTCGATTCTCTCTTTTATCGGTAACCCGTCTGAATGCACATCCGATGCTGCTGATGGGACACAGGTTTCCTTATTTTTGTCTGTCATTTTATATGGCGTTTGATAAGAACAGGTTTGTCATTTGTTAAATTTTCATCAGGTGGGAATGCGGGTCGCACTCATGTGATAAAAAAACCATCCGTTTTCAATGTTGTCTTTTAAAAATCCCTGTGCTATTGGGTCTATGCCATCAAAAAAAAATGACCTTCCGGTCAATTTTCACATCAGACCGGGAAAGGAAATGCCATGACACTCCGGTTCACATATTTGATCGGGCTGCTGGTTGCGGCCTGCTACATGCCACTTTTTGGTTGTACATCACCGCCCATGGAACGAATGGTTATCAAAGGGTCCACCACCATGGCACCGATGCTGGAAAGACTGGCATCCGAATATCTAAGCCCGGGTCAGAAGCAGATCATTATCGAATCCACCGGTTCCCTGGCCGGGATTGCGGCCCTGATCCAGAATGATTGTGATATGGCCGCCTCATCTGTTCCCACGTCCACGGAACTTGTTCAGGAAGCTGAAAATATCGGGATCAGTCTAAAAGCGTTTCCGGTATGCCGGGACAAAATCGTCCCGATTGTGAATACCGCCAGTCCCGTTGATCAGTTATCAGTCACAGACCTCAAACATATTTTTTCCGGACAGATATCCTCCTGGAAATCAGCCGGGTGGACTGATTCAGCTATTCAGATTGTATTGAGACAGACCGCATCAGGCACCTGCAGAATCTGGGAACAGATCATCCTGAATGATGCCTCGACGGCTTCCGGTCACACCCGGGTGTTTTCCAACAGCGGCGTTCTGGCAGCGGTGGCTGAGGACCGGTATGCCATCGGTTATGTCAGCAACGCGTATCTCAATCATGAAGTCAAACCGGTTGAGATCACCGGATATGACACCGGAACGGCCCTGGAACGGACCCTTTTGCTGTATGTCAATCCCGACCGCATGTCAAAAACCGTGAAAGCGTTTCTAACCTTTCTGCACAGCGGACCGGCCAGACAGATCATCACGGACAGCGGATTTTTCCCATCACCCATGACAATTAAATGCGCAGCCAGCCGCAAATGCCCATATCGCATGTGCCCCAAATAATGCATTCAACAGAAAGGAGTGTGATTTGAAAACAGTCATCGTGGCGGCGCATGGCAGCCGTCAAAAAACGTCTGCCGCAGAGGTGGCGGCCCTGGCAAAAAACTGGACATCAAAGTCAAAACCGACGGGTTAAATGATATTCACCAGGTGGTGCATGCCTTTCTGCAGTTCTGCGACCCGTCACTGGAAACGGTGATCCAGAATCTGGCGGACAGCGGAGTGGATGAGATGGTGATCTTCCCGTTTTCATTTCCGCCGGCAGCCACGTGCAGACAGATATCCCCCGGGCCGTTGAAACAGCCCGGCACAGGCATCCCGGCGTGCGGTTTCACATCACCCGGCATCTGGGAATCCTGGATGCCGTTGAAAATCTCATTTTACAAGAAGTGGCCGGATAACTTCATGACACAAGCAGACATTCTGATTATAAAAACCGGGGATACGTTTGACGACCTCATCCGTTCATTCGGGAATTTTGAAGACTGGATCCGACAGGGCCTGGGCGCGGATGAAAATCAGGTCCGGGCGGTCAATGCCCCGGCATTCGATGCGCTACCGGAACCCGGCACCTTTAGCGGGGTGGTGATCGCCGGATCCCATGCCATGGTCACCCAGAACCTGGACTGGAGCCTGAGGGTGGAGGTGTGGCTGGCCCCGGTGGTGATGGCCGGGATACCGGTTTTGGGAATTTGCTACGGGCATCAGCTTCTGGCAAAGGCCTTGGGCGGCAGGGTGGATTTTCATCCCGACAGCCTCGAGATCGGTACCGCATCCATCACCCTGACCGCCGATGCCTCGTCAGATCCCCTGCTCAATGGATTGCCCCAGGTATTCAAGGCCCACACCTGCCATTCCCAGACCGTGCTGACCCTGCCTCCCGGAGCGGTGATTCTGGCAAAAAATACCCATGACCCCCACCATGCCTTCCGACTGGGCCCGCGCTGCCTGGGGGTGCAGTTTCACCCGGAATACACCTCTGACATCATGGCCGGGTATATCCGCAACATGTCACCGATGATCGAGGCGCTGAGAAAAGATCCTACAAAGGTACAACAGCAGGTGACCGATACACCAGAGGCCGGCCGGCTGCTGGCCCGGTTTGCAGATCTGTGCAGACATCATTCTGTCGTGCAGTAAAAATGTACGATGTCACCTGCTTAGCCCGTTACATTTTTTTGTTTTTGAAAAAATCCCTGACAAAGGAGATATGGGTGTTCATGGACGTATATGCCTTGTCCGGGTCCCGGGAGGTGATGGCATCCAGGATGGCCCGGTGCTGGGTCAAAATTTTCTGGATATTTTCAGGGTCTTCATAGAGACTGGATAAATTTTCCCGGATGCCGTGGAACAGATAGTCGTAAAAATTGCGCATGATCAGGATATGGAGCGGATTTTTGGCGGCGTAGGCAATGGCCATGTGAAACCCGGTGTCGGCTTCTGTTCCCAGCCGACCGGAATTCACTTCATGCCGCATCTCGTCAATACTCTGCTGCATGGCTTTGATATCGGTTGCATCGGCCCGCTGGGCAGCCAGATCGGCCGCATTGCATTCCAGACCCAGCCGCACCTCCAGCAGGTCCACCAGGGAGGCGGACTGGGATTTCATGGCTTTTGCCAACGGATTTTCCTGAACCGCCTCCATGGGTTTGACAAAAGTACCCTGTCCCTGCTTCTGGGTGATCAATCCCATGGTAACCAGGCGCTGGATCGCATCTCTGATGGTGGTTCGGGACACGTTCATAGCCTGGGCAAGCTCCCTTTCCGTCATCAGTTTCTCTCCGGGTTTGAGTGTCCCTCTGTATATGAGTTCCCGAATTTGATCAAACACCTGATCGGAAATACGCTTGGGTTTTATGGGCTTGATGGGTAGGGTCATAATCCTCTGCTGCACCCTGGTTTTTTCTTTATATTGTTATAAATTAGAACTATTTATTATCCAGTATTCCAAATGGTTTATCAAGAGATTTTTAATCATATCCAACCAGATACCTGGCTTAATTTCGGACTTCAACGCCTGAAGCTGCCAATGCCGGATGAATGCCTAATAGGTCAGGACCATGCCGCCGTCGAACAGCAGATCTCCGCCCACCAGGTATTTTGAAAACCGGGAAAATCCGAACATAAACAGATTGGCCACCTCCGCTGGCGACATCATTTCCTTGACCCGGGAAGCCCCCATCATTACATCCGTGACCACTTGCTCCGGCGTGATGCCCCGCTGTTCGGCCTGGGCCGCCACCTGGTTAAGGGCCAGCGGGGTTTTGACAAACCCGGAGCTGATGGTGAAGGAACGGATCCGGCCTTCGCCTTCGGCGGAAATGGACTGACTCAGCGCCCGAAGCCCGAATTTGGTGATGTTGTAAACCGGCTTGTTTTTGGTGCAGATATGGGCGTGGACCGAGGCCATGTTGGCAATGGCCCCGGTACCGGCCTGCTTCATGTAGGGAATAACCAGCTGAGAAAGAAAAACGGCGCCCTGAGCATAAGCGTCTGCATCAGATCATAGGTTTCCATGGGGAAATTTTCCACAGCATCAATGTGCTGGATCCCGGCGATATTGGCCAGATACCGGATCTGTCCCAGACCGGCCGCCTTTTCACCGCCGCCCGCACCTGGACGTCATCCGTCAGATCGGTTGGAATGAAAGCCACATCAGTTCCATCCAGGGCCCGGGCCGTGTCAACGGTTTTTTCCCCCTGTTCCGCATTGATATCCAGTCCGGCAACAGTCAGGCCGTTGACCGCCGCTGCAACGGTCACCGCCCGGCCGATACCCGTGCCGCACCCGGTAACGATGCATACGTTTTCCTTACAGAAATCATCATCATCCAATATCAGTACATCCTTTCGGGTGATCCCAGGTTCCTTGATTTCCATGTTGCTCTCCTTTCAGTGTTGATGGATTTTTAAAGGATTTGTTTTTCAAGGATGTTGGCATACAGCTCCATGGGATGCCTGACTTTGATTGAGGAGCCGGTTTTTCCCAGCATATCGGAAATCTGCATCATGCAGGCCGGGCACCCGGTGGATACGGTGGTACAGCCGGTAGCTTCGATATTGTGTTCCTTGAGAGTGCCGATGGCACTGGACAGATCATAATGATAAATATTGAAACTGCCGCCCATGCCGCAGCACTTGTCTGATCCGGTCATCTCTGCCAGCCGATGGCCGGCGGCCCGAATGACCTGCCGGGGTTGCTCCGCCACGCCCAAGGATTTTTTCAGATGGCAGGGGTCATGATAGGTCACGATCTCTTTGTCTGCATCTGCCAATCCGGCTTCAACCGGCTTGATACCCGCCTGATCCACCAGAAATTGATTGATATCCATGGTTTTTTCCGACAAGGCCGTCAATTTTTTCTGCATACTCCTGGACGGATTTTTGTAAACCGAAGGCCATAGTTTTTTAATAGTGGAGGTACAGGTGGCACAGGCGGTCACCAGAACATCAATATCGTGTTTTTCAAACAGCGCCAAATTGTGGTCCACCAGCCGGGTAAAGCTGTCCCGGTCACCGGATGCCAGAGACGGGATGCCGCAGCATCCCTGGCCGGGAGGAATCACCACAGGAACGCGGTGATGGGAGAGCACCTTTAGGGAGGCATGGGCCACACCGGGAAAAATTTTATCGATCAGACACCCGATGAAAATGGCGGCCCTGGGGCCGGAACCCGTGGTAATGACCCCTTTTTCCGGCAGGGTCTTGCGAAACGGGGGGGTACTCAGGGGCATAAAATGCCGGTTTGACAACAAGGGAGACATCAGACGGGCGCAGGAGGTGCCCTGGGCGTTGGCATCGGGTCTGGTAAAAAGACCCTGGAACCGCCCGGCCCATTCCACCAGAGCATCAAACCGTCCCGGATGGGCCAACAGTTGCCTGAAAATCAATTTTTTGGCCGGGGACAGCCCCTTGTATTCCGTAAGGATGGCCCGGGCTTTGATGAATATCTCCACCACATTGACCCCGGACGGACAATTGGCCGCACAGGACCCGCACAACAGGCACCGGTTCAGCCGCTCGTTCACCCCGTCCGGTCGGTGAACATGTTTTCCATGAGGCCTGTAAGCAAAGCCAGCTTGCCCCGGGCCACATCCGCTTCCTTCCGTGTCTGCTCGAACAGCGGACAGACCGACTGGCACATGCCGCATCGAATGCAGGTCGCCAGCTGGTCTTCCAGTTCCTTTACCAGATTTGCCAGTTCTTTCATGTCCGCCATTATATATTAGACTCCGGTAATTTTACCAGGATTTAAATGTTGTCCGGATCCAGGGCCGCCCTGAGACGACGGGAAAACAGAATGGAGGAATATCCGGCTTCTTTTCCAAAAACGGGGCTTTGGCGATGCCGGTGCCATGTTCTCCGGACAGGGTCCCGCCCATGGCCAACGCCGTATCAAAGATCTCTTCAATGGCCTGTTCCACCCGAAGGAATTCTTCCTTGTTTCTGCGGTCCGTGAGAATGGTGGGATGCAGATTCCCGTCTCCGGCATGGCCGAAGGTGCCGATATCGATGCGGTATTTTTCGCCGATTTTCTGAAGAGCCTGCACCATGTCCGGGATTCGGCTTCTGGGAACCGTGGCATCCTCCAGCACCAGGGTGGGTTTGAGCTGAGCCAGGGCGGAAAGGGCCGTACGCCGGGCTGCCCAAATTTTATCCCGCTGGACGTCATCTCTGGCCTGTTCAATTGTCCTGGCCCCCATTTTGAGACACAGGGCCTTGACCTGTCCCGCCTCTTCCGCCACCACGGCCGGGTGCCCATCCACTTCGATGAGCAGCAAAGCCGCCGCGTCTTTGGGAAGTCCTGCTTTGGAAAAATCCTCCACAGCCCGGATGGTAAAATTGTCCAAAATCTCCAGGGTTGCCGGCAGGATCCGGGCGGATATGATACCGGATACGGTTTCCGATGCCTGTTCCAGGGTGTCGTACACCGCCACCATGGCCTGTCTGGCCCTTGGGGCCGGGATGAGCCTGAGAATCACCTGATCCAGAATCCCCAGGGTGCCTTCAGAGCCCACCATGAGTCCGGTGATATTATAACCGGTGGCGCATTTCACGGTTCTGGACCCGGTTTTGATATAATTTCCCTGGCTGTCAAAAAACTGAAGGCCCATGACATAATCCTTGGTAACCCCGTATTTGAGCCCTCTCAAGCCCCCGGCATTTTCCGCCACATTCCCGCCGATAGTGGACACGGCCATGGAACCGGGATCCGGCGGATAAAACAGCCCCCGCTTTTCCACTTCCGCTGCCAGGGTGGCCGTTACCACCCCAGCTCCACCACGGCATACATATCCGCTTCATTGATTTCAATGATTTTGTTCATCCGGCCGGTGAGCATCACGATGCCCGACGTCTCGGGAATGGTACCGCCGGACAGGTTGGTGCCGGATCCCCTGACCGTTATCGGAATCTTGTTTTGAGCGCACAGGGCGATGATTTCGGCCACCTGATCTTTTGTTTCAGGGATCACCGCGGCCGCAGGCATCACCGGATCCAAAACAGCCGCATCATAGGAATAGGTGAGCATGTCCTCTTTCTGGGTCAACAGATGCGGGGACCCTAAAATTTTCTGTAGCTCCTCAAGGACGGATTTCTGGATCATCGGCACCTCTCAAGTTTTTGGTAATACCAAATTACTATTCCGTATATTTCCCCAGTTGTCAACTCATAATTTTATGGTACTACCCTTATTTTCAGCCGAAAAATCCAAGCCAAGCCATGAAATAATATAATATAAATCTTTGTATTATATGACGATACATTTCATATGGCAGGCCTTTAAAAGAAAAAACAAATATTTTTAATTTTTTTCTTGACAAAGAAAGTCAGATGGATTTTAGTATTGGTACTACCAAAGAAATAAGTGGTGCGAATGATCAGAAAATGTGAATTTGGACTTGCCGGAGATCCCTTGATTTAGACGCCGATCCGGGAAAGGAGGAACAACCCACCATCAAGAATTCTCTGAAGTCAATCGTGTGAAAAACCATTTTTTAAAGTACGGAGGAACGCATGAAAAAAGCATTGAGCATTGTGATTACCCTTATGTTGGCAATTGTCTTTATCAGCGGCACAGCCTATGCCAAACGCGAAAAATTCGGGGAAGACCCCAGAAGCAAGATTGCCAAGCGGGTGAGCTTTGACGTCTCAGACGAAAAGATTCGCTGGAAAATGGTCATGCCCTGGTCCAAAGGACTTTTGTTTTATGATATCGCCTCCCATTTTGCCGACAGTGTCCGTCTGGCATCAGCCGGACGTCTGGATATCAAGCCATTTTCAGCCGGCGAACTGGTTCCGGCCATGCAGAGCTTTGATGCCGTGAGCACCGGGGCGGCCCAGGTGGGTCATGACTGGCCCGGCTACTGGAAAGGCAAAACGAAGCGTTTGTGGCCCTGGCGTCTGTCCCCTTTGGCCTGGATGCCGAACTCTACAACATCTGGCTGTATGAACGGGGCGGTGTGGAGATGATGCAGGACCTGTATGGTCAGTTTAACCTGTTTGCCCTCCCCGGCGGCCAGTGCGGCCAGGAAATGGGGCTGTCGTCCAACAAACGGGCCACCAAAATGGAAGATTTCAAAGGCATGAGAATCCGGACTCCCGGCTGGTTCATGGACATCATGAACAATTTGGGTGCCTCTGTCTCTCCGCTTCCCGGCGGCGAAGTCTACCTGGCCCTGGAACGCGGTGTGATCGATGCAGCCGAGTTCTCTTCTCCGGCCATCAACTATCCCATGGATCGATGACATTACCAAATACGTGATCCAACCGGGCGTCCATCAGCCGGGCATCCAGTGCGCCCTGTTTTTCAACAAAGACGCCTATGACAAACTGCCCGAAGACCTGAGATGGATCATCGACATCTGTGCCAAGGAAACCCAGCTATGGAGCTACAACTGGATCAACAACCTGAACGCCAAAGCCATTGAGCTGTTTCAGGAAAAAGTGGAATTTGTCCACATGGACAAAGAAACCCTGATCGAATTCCGTAAAACCACCAAAGAGTATATGGATTCCGTCAAAGCCAGATTTCCGGATGCCAAAAAAATTCTGGATTCCCAGGACCAGCTGATCGAAGATTATGCAGCCTGGCGCAAGGCCCGCGGCGGCGCAACTCCCTGGCCCTATGACACCTACATCAGCGGCCAGATCCACGAATAAGCAAAAAAAACAAAACCTTGAAAACGTCCGGCAGCCCGGTCATTTAACCATTCCGATATAACACGGGCTGCGAACCCTGACCGTTTTTTGATTCATTCTCAGAAAAGGATGTCACCATGCTGGAATCAATAGCGAAAAGCCTTGAAATGATCACCCGGAAGCAGGGGGATGCGACCTCTTTTCTCATCTATCCGCTGCTGATTATCGTGGTGTATGAGGTGATCATGCGGTATTTGTTCAATGCCCCGACCACATGGGGATTTGAAGCCACCACATTTTTGTACGGCCTTCATTACATGTTTGGATTTTCCTATACCGATGTCCACAAAGGACATGTTCGGGTGGATATCTTTACCTCCCTGGCATCTGAAAAGAGCCAGTTGATTCTCAGCATTCTTACCAACCTGGTGTTTTTCATGCCGGTGATGTTTTCATGACCCTGTGGTCCATTAAATTCGCCTATACCTCCGTGCTGGGACTGGAGGTCAACTCCACTTCCTGGGCCCCGCCCATCTGGCCGCTGAAAATATTGATGGCACTGTGCCTGATGTTCCTGCTTCTCCAGGGGATTGCCAACCTGCTCAACGATATCGTCTCCCTCAAACAACAAGGAAGAAAGGTACACCCATGAGTCTTGAATTCATGACCGCTGCCATGTTTATCACCCTGATCCTGGCCATTGTGCTGGGACACCCCCTGGCCTATACCCTGGCAGCGGTTGCTACGCTGTTCGGTCTGATAGACAATGGTTTTTCCATTTCCATGCTTTTTGAGATGTTTGTCAACAACACCTGGGGCCTGATGAACAACTATACGCTGGTGGCCATCCCGTTGTTTATTCTTATGGCCCAGCTGCTGGACCGGTCAAAAGTATCAGATGCCTTATTTGAATCCCTGTACGTCGTTTTAGGCAGCATAAGGGGGGGGCTGGGACTTGCTGTCGTGGTCGTGTGTACCGTATTTGCAGCCACCACCGGCATTATCGGAGCATCCGTGGTCGCCATGGGCCTGCTGGCCACCCCGGCGCTGATGAACAAAGGCTACCAGAAAGAAATGACGGCCGGAATTATCTGTGCGTCCGGGACACTGGGCATTCTGATTCCACCTTCCATCATGATGGTGATTTACGGCGGTCTTACGGGTATGAAGGAAACCTCGGTGGGAAATCTGTTTGCCGGAGCCATCTTTCCGGGGCTGCTGCTGGCCGGGCTGTATTTTGCCTATATTTTTATCCGTTGCAACATCAATCCGAACTTGGGGCCCCCATTTCAAAAAAAAGAAGCCGCTGGATATACGGCTGCCCAGAAATGGGCCATGACCCTGAAATCACTGCTCCCCCCCCTGGCATTGATCCTGGCGGTCATGGGAACGATTCTGGCCGGAGTGGCCACCCCCACGGAGGCCGCAGGACTGGGCGCCTGGGTGCATTGATCCTGGCGGCTTTCAACAAAAAGCTGAACTGGACGGTCATCAAGGAAAGCGCTCATGCCACCCTGAAAACCACCTCCATGGTGATGCTGCTGTTCATCGGCGGAAAATTTTTTTCCACGGTGTTCCTGAGCATGGGCGGTGGAGATGTGGTGGCAGACCTGCTGATCGGCTCCGGTATGAACCGGTGGATCATTTTGTTCATCATGATGTTCATCGTCTTCATCATGGGCATGTTCATTGACTGGGCGGCCATTCTGCTGATCACAGTACCGATTTTTTTGCCCATTGCCATGGAACTGGAATTCGATCCTCTGTGGTTTTCCCTGCTCATGTGCGTGAATCTCCAGACCTCATTTCTGTCCCCGCCGTTCGGGTATGCTCTGTTCTATTTCAAGGGAGTGGCACCGACGCAGTATACCATGATGCATATTTACAGAGGAATCGTCCCCTTTGTTTTGCTGCAGCTGATCAGTATCGGCCTGCTGTGCCTGTTCCCCTCCCTGGTCACCTGGCTGCCGGGCATATTTTTGGATAACCCCTCATGGAAACATGCAGGACAACAGGAGTGTTTCTGACATGACCGATCTGACGGCAACCTTTGCACAAAAAGCGTCCCTGGTATCCGCGGTGGTGCATCAGGCGGCATCCCGGACTGAGGCATTTGACCGGACGGTTTGTCTGCTGCAGGGCAGAATTCCGATGACATCCCAGATGTTAAATCCCCGGCTGACGTCTGCCGGGGCCAAAGAGGCGGCTGCCCGGATCCTGGCGGCCCCGAATCTGGAAACGGCAGATCTCCGGTATCTGTCTGAAGCCTGTGACAACGCCGGTAACATCCACCTGCTTCAAAACGGGATGCGGGATTACCCCGACGGCATTGACATGGGCATGACATGGGCGGATTACGGCATTGCCGATACCGGCACCCTGGTCATGGCTTCCCACAGCGAGGAGGTCAGGCTGGCCACCATGCTGTGCGAGGTGCATGTGGCGCTCCTGAAGGTATCGGATATCCGGACGTCAGCGAATGAGATGGCCGAAGAACTGTCGGTACTGACAGCCCGGACCGGGTCCTATACCGCCTTTATCACAGGTGCCAGCCGGACGGCGGACATCGAGCGGGTCCTGGCCATTGGTGTCCATGGCCCCCTGGAACTGCATATCATCCTGGTGGAAGAGGAATAAGCCCATGTCGAAAACCGAGAGTTTCAGATCCTATAAACACCGGCTGGACTCGGCCCTGGACAACCGGTTTCTGCGCCAGGCCATGGACAAATTTGCCGTGGCCTACCGCACCTCGAGACAAAATGCCTTTGCCGGCATGAATGTGAAAGCCTTGGTTCAACAAGTGGCGGATGCCAAGGCTGGAGCTATCCGAAACAACGCGGCCCTGTTAAGGCAATTTACCGCAAAGGCCCTTGCCCATGGCATCCATGTGCATGTGGCGGACACGGCCGAAGACGCTAACCGCATCATTGAACAGATCGCTCAGAAAACCGGTTCCAGAAAATCGTCAAATCCAAATCCATGACCGCTGAAGAGATCCGCCTGAACCGGTGGCTGGAAACCAGAGGACTGGCGGTCACGGAGACCGATCTCGGGGAATGGATCGTGCAGCTCAGAAAAGAAGGCCCGTCCCACATGGTGATGCCGGCCATTCATTTGTCCCGGTTCCAGGTAGCGGACCTGTTTACCGATGTCACGGGCACGGACCAGAACCCTGAGATCGAGCGGCTGGTCAAGGTGGCCCGAAAAGAGCTGAGGGAAAAATTTGTTCGAGCGGACATGGGCATCACCGGTGCCAATTATGCGGTGGCCGACACCGGCACCCTCGGCATTGCCACCAATGAAGGCAATGCCAGGCTGGTCACCACCCTGCCGAAGGTACACGTGGCCCTGGTGGGCATCGACAAGCTGGTGCCAACGATCGCCGATGCCTTGACAATCAACCGGATTCTGCCGAAAAACGCCACCGGCCAGGCCATCACCTCTTATGTCACCTGGATCACAGGTCCCTCGGAATGCACCGTCACGCCCTCCGGAAAACGGGAGATGCACATCGTGTTTCTAGATAACGGCCGCAGCAACATCGCGGCCGATCCGGAGTTCTCCCAGATACTCCAGTGCGTGCGGTGCGGTGCCTGCGCCAATGTGTGCCCGGTCTACCGCATGGTGGGGGCCACCAGATGGGCCATATCTATATCGGAGCCATCGGCCTGATCACCACCTATTTTTTCACGGCCTGGAAAATGCGAAAAATTTGGTGAAAAACTGCACCAACTGCGGGGCGTGCAAGGCGGTGTGCGCCGGCGGTATTGACTTGCCCCACCTGATCAAACAGATCCATGCCCGGATCCAGGATGAAACCGGGCATCCCTTGCAAAGCCAGATGTTGGCGAAAATGCTTAAAAACCGCACCCTGTTTCACCGGCTCCTGCGGACCGCCTACCTGGCCCAGCAGCCGGTCCTGGACCGGTCGGATCCGGCAAAAACCGCCACCGGCAGCGGGTCCGGCCGGCCGTCAGAGACCGGTTTTCTGCGTCACCTGCCCATGATCTTTTCGTCGGACCACAATTTCCGACGTCTGCCCGCCATTGCCAGAGTCCCGTTCCGGGACCGGTTTGCGGCTCTGAACCAGCCGGTCAAAACCCCCCGGTTCACCATTGCCCTGTTTTCCGGATGTGTCCAGGATTTTGTGTATCCGCAACACCTGGAAGCCGCCATGAAAGGATTTGCCCGCAGCCGGATCAACGTGGTGTTTCCCATGAATCAGTCCTGCTGCGGTCTGCCGGCCGTGAGCATGGGGGAAACATCAGCCGCCAGGAAGTGGCCCTCCAGAACCTGGATGCCATGGCCGTGAACGGCGGGGATTACGACGGGGTGGATCATATCGTCACCCTGTGCGCATCCTGCGCCTCCCACCTGGCCCACGGGGTGCCGAAACTGGTCAAAGACTATGCCCCTGAAAAAGCGGCGGCCTTTGCAAAAAAGTGGTGCCGTTTTCCGTGTTCATGAACGATATAGTGGGCATCGACCAGATCCCCGGCCCTGGCCGAAAAACCGCATTTCATTCCCCCTGTCATCTGTGCAGGGGTATGGATATACACCAGGCACCCCGGGAGCTCATTGACAAATCCGGGAACCGGTATATCCCGACGGAAGAGGAAGAAACCTGCTGCGGGTTTGGCGGCAGTTTTTCCACCGCCTTCCCGGCGGTGTCCCGGGAAATCCTGATCCGGAAACTGGATGACGTGACCGCATCGGGCGCCGATCTGCTGGTGACCGAATGCCCGGGATGCGTGCTCCAGCTCAAAGGCGGGGCCGCTCAACAGGGCCGGGACATCTCCGTATGCCACATCGCTGAACTGCTGCTTCCCTGACCAGGAAATGCAAAAGTCATGTCTGTCGGCTGTACGTCAGAAGATCGGGAACGACATCGGTCCAGCCCAAAGGCATGATATGCGCACCCTGGACCATGGATTGAACCTGTGCAAGAAAGCGGCCGGCCATTTCAGCGGCTTTTTTCTTCCGGTCCTCTTTGGCCACGGAACCGATCTCTTCGATCCAGGCTTCCGGAACATGGATGCCGGATACGTTTTTGTTCATGAACTGTCCCATTTGGGGTGATTTCAGGATGACGATGCCCACCTGTACGGGGATGTTGAATGTCTGTGCTTTTTCCATGAACCGTTCGAACAGTTTCACGTCATAAACTGCCTGGGTCTGGAAAACTGGGCACCGGCATCGATTTTTTTTTCATTTTCATCAGTTGAAGCTCAATGGGGTCAAAATTGGGATTCACCACGGCGCCCAGGGCCATGTCAATCCCGTGCTCCAGCTTGTTGCCGGAGATGTCGAATCCTTTAGACAGCCCCCTTGCCATGCGGATCAGCTGTACTGAATCCAGATCAAAACCGGCTTGGCTTCCTTGTGGTCCCCGAGCTGGATGTGGTCGCCGGTGAGCAGCAGAACGTTGTCGATTCCCAGGGAGTATGCAGTGAGAAGATCCGACTGAAGCGCCAGCCGGTTTCGGTCCCGGCAGGTGAGTTGATAAACCGGTTCGATACCGGCGGTTTTGAGCCGGACACTGGCAGCCAGGGATCCCAGCCGCATGACCGCGGACTGGTTGTCGGTGACGTTGACGGCATGGACGTGCTGCTGGAGATGGAGGGCTTCGATGGCACAGCCCGGTTCAATACTTTTATCCCGATTAATCGCTCCCTTGATGGGACCGACTTCGCCGGTAATGACAAATTCCCCTTTGTCAAACAGGGTGGTCAGTTTCATGGTTGTTGTTTCCTTTTTATCGTCTGTTCCTGGTCCTGATGGGTTAAGATGAAAAACCGGTCAGTTTGTTATACTTTTTCATGTGTCGTTGCTGTCCCCCGGGATAACTGTCTCTGGACAGCCCCGTGGCCGTCAATCCTGGTTACTGACGGTGACCGATTCGCCGGATGAACAGAAGGTCGCTTCAGTGGGACTGACTTTGAGGGTCCTCGGCCGGCTCCATTTGGAATTGTTCTTGGGCGGTTGATAGGGTTCCAAAAGTGCCATACGGTCCATTTTTTCAGCCGTTCATAAATGAGTATCCAGCCGCAGGGACGGTTCGGATCCACTTCACAGCGCCCGTTTTCAGCTCCGCCGCAGGGCCCGTTGAGCAGCTGCTTGGCACACAACGTCATGGGACAGAGACCGCCGGTGAATTCAATGACGCATTCCCCGCAAAGAGAACAGAATTCTTCAATGTCTGTATCGGATACGGTTTCACCGCCAAAAATGGTATCACAGCCCGGATGGACCATGGCACCGTTTGTGGCGTCGACCACGGTATGAACCCCCTGGCCGCATCCCAGGACCAAAAACGAATCCGCCTGCCTGACCTGTCCGGCGTAATCCTCTTGCAGCACTTTTCTGGTATGGGACAGTTTGCACAGGGACATGCCCTGGGGGCCGGGGACGGTATATCCCACCACATTGATGCCCCGTCCGGCCAGGCGTTCCGCCATGCGCCGGGTTTCATCTTCACCGCCGGAATGGCATTTCCAGGCGCAGTTGTTGCATCCGACCACAAATACGCTTTCATCAGGGCGGATATGGCTGATTATCTCTTTAATCGGTTTCTGAATCGTGGCATGCAAGGCACTTCTCCTTAAATGATTGAAAAAACGCTGTCGTTAAGGACTTATGGATCCCTTTTTACGGGGCGCCATGGAAACCCATGGCACCGTCAACTATTGCACTTCCAAACGAACAGAATCATGGCAAAACAATGCCAACCAAGTCAATCCGCCCGTCCTTTATGATATTTTTATGAAATTTCTTTAAAATCAAATATTTAGAAAAAATAACCCAAACGGATACGATAAAATCGTCTGTGGAGATGCAAAATAAGACGTGTTCGGTAACGTTATTTATAACGTTACCGAACACGTCTTATTTAATAGTGCAAAAGTCTTTCTGTAAAATATATCTCCACACAACAATCCTGTGGTACACATTTTTCAATAACGTTATTCCTGCATTCGTTATCTCATTGACGGGAGGATATCCGTCCTGAAGTTTGGCCGAGGCTGTATCGGCACGGCAACGGATCGGATCAATCTGTCACCGCGGTCTGTCTGATGATGCGGGTTTTTGATTGCTATCGGAAACGGCCCAGCTGGCCGCATCCGGCGGACACGGACCGGCCTTTGCTCCAGCGGCGGATCACAAACACCTCTTTTCTACCAGATGCTGGGAAAACCGGTTCATCGCTTCGTCGGAAGGGCTTTCAAAGCCAATACCCGGGACCGGATTGCAGGGGATCAGATTGAGGCGGACCGGCAGGGGATGAATGAATGCCGCCAGTTGATCAGCATGAACCGGCGAGTCATTCACTCCTTTAATGAGAATGTATTCAAACAGAAACGTGCCTTTGTAAGGTAGGGGAAACTGTGTCAGCGCGGCTTTGAGGGTATCCAGGGGCCAGGCACGGTTCACCGGCATCAGCCGGAACCGGGTCCCGTTGTCCGGGGCGTTGATGGAGACGGCCAGACGGATCCCCGGCAGGTTCTGTTCAGCCAGCTGTTCAATGCCCGGTACCAGGCCAGCCGTGGAGATGGTAATGTGCCTCAGGGCAATGTCAAATCCCTGCTGTACATTCATGATCCGGACAGCGGCCATGACGGCATCAAAATTGTCAAATGGCTCTCCCATGCCCATGAACACAATGTTTTTCACCGGTTTTTTCAGTGTATGCCGGGCATTGAACAACTGGCCTGTGATTTCGTGCACATCCAGGTGCCGCTTCAATCCCATGCGCCCGGTTTCACAGAACGTACAACCCATGCGGCATCCCACCTGGGTGGACATGCACAGGGTGTTGTAACGGTTCATGGGGACGATGACCGATTCGATCTTTTGACCGTCGGAAAGCCGGGTGATGAACTTGGTCAGATCTCCTTCCTGAAATGTGTCCACCACCTGCCCGGGTTTCACTGAAACCGTTTTCTCAAGGGAGCGTGCCAGGGCCGGGGATGCCGCAAATTCAGGGGCCGATCCAAAGCCCGAGTTTCCTTTTTCAAAAATTTCCCGATACAGGCCCGGGCATGAAACCACCCTTTGCCGTATCCGGTTTCAAGTTTGCGGGTAAGTTCTTCAAGGGTGATTGAAAGCAGGTTCATAGTGCCGGGTATCGGGTTTCTGGTTTCTGGGTACCGGAAAATTTATCGCAGCGGGGACTGACTGTCAAGTCGAACCTCTTTTCGTCCGGTACATAGGGGTCCTTTACACCCCATAAAAGCCCCAGTTCGAACCGTTTGACGAATTGACGAATTTAATTATATATGAATGTGACTTTTGGGATTTCTATCCTTTTCACTTCAATCACAAGGAGAATATCATGAAACGGCCGGCAACCTGATCGTTCATCCGTTCATGACCGGCAATTATTTTGATGCCAGAGACAAGGACGGACGTCATTTTGTCCGGGACATGTGTGCAAATTGGTGGGGAAAATCAGCAAAAAGGATATCCGGTCCCAGTACCAATGATCCCGGCAGATTGACGTTTGAATCTGTTGATTTTCAGGTGCGGCCGGAGACCTTTGGCCGCACCTGAAAATCCGTTGCCCGGCTCCGATGGCTGGTTCAGCCACCCGTTTCAATCGCCAAGTCAATCAGGCACAAACAGGTTGATAGGCTCGATATACACCGGGTCCTGTTCATCCAGGACCTGAATCAGGCCTTGGTGAATCCGCTGTTTCAACTCCCTGAAAATACCCCGTTTTTTGTCAAATGCCGCTGCAAAGGCCAGGGCTTCGGTCATGAGATGATCCTGGTCATCACAGGCCTTGACGATCACCCCTTCTGCTTCAAGCGCTTCGGCCGTCATCCGCTGTCCTGACAGAATCATCCGGTTGAACATCGGTTCCGGCACCGCCTTGCGCACAAACGCCACCATGCCGGGCAGAAATGGAATCCCCACATCCACTTCAGGAAAGCAGAAAAACCCTTGTCCTTTTTCATGAATCTGAAATCACAGGCACAGGAAATAATCGCGCCGTTGCCGAACGCATGGCCGTTGACAGCCGCGATCACCGGCACAGGAAACAGCAGCAGGCGCTTAAAGATCCGGTTCATGTCATACATGAACGCCTTGATCGTGTCCCGGTCCTTTTCCTGGATCTTTCTGCCGATCCACTCCACATCAATGCCCTGGGAAAAATTTTTTTCATCGGTCGAGGTCAGAACCACGGCCCGGACATCGGTATCATCCTCGATCTGATCCAAACAGGCGTTCATCTCTTCAGAAAATACCCGGTTCATCCGGTTGGGTCCGTTACACATTGTCAACACAGAGACTCGGTTGTCTTTTTTCCATGTCACCACCGGCATAGGGTCTCGCTCCTTGTGTGGTTAAAATTACATTCACCGGGCGCACCATGCGACCGATGATTCTATTTATACGGTGTGCGCCCTGACATCAAGATCTTTTCATGAATCCGTTTTCCACTTCCCTGAAAAACGCCCCGTTCCCGCATTCTCCCGGTTGACCTCCTCCCAGTTCCGGAAAGATGCATACGCGTTCGGATCGACGGAGTAATCCCAGGAACCGTCCCTATTAACGACCCGTCCCCCGAACCCGGTCTTGAACCGGTACAGCCCGAAAAAAAGATGATCAGGGAAACAGGCTGGAGAGACGGCCCATAGTTTCCCGGCGGAGACCGAATTCAAGACCCTGGGAGATATTTATGCGGCACAGAGAGTAACAATTAGAACTTGACAATTAAATACCACAAGGTGATATTTAATTTTTTACTCTTTGATGGGGGAACCATGAACCAACCGCTTCATTTTGATACCCGTGCCATTCATGAAGGGATCAAAAACCATGACTGGGAAGGGGCCACCCTGCCGCCCATTTTCCAGACCGCGGCCCATTTTCATAGCACTGCCGCCGATCTGGGCCGAACCTTTTCCGGAGAGCGGCCCGACCATATTTACATGCGCCTGACCAATCCCACCAACCGGTTCCTGGAAGAACGGCTGGCCTCCCTGGAATCGGGCAGGGCCGCCGTGGTCACGGCGTCCGGCATGGCGGCCATCAGCAACGCCTGCATGACGCTTTTGCGGGCCGGCGATGAATTTTTGGCATCCTCCTCTTTGTTCATGTCCACCTATGCCCTGTTCACAAATATCTTCAAAAAATACGGCATCACTGTGCGCCTTGCTGATCCGCTGAATCTGAATAACATTGCCGCACAGATAACGGACAAGACCCGGTTCATCTATATGGAAACCATCACCAACCCGGGAATGGAAATCCCGGATCTCAAACAGATCGCGAATCTGGCCCATGAAAACCATATTCCCCTGATGGTGGACAACACCCTGGCCTCTCCCTGGCTGTGCCGTCCCATCGAGCTGGGGGCCGATATCGTGGTGCACTCCACCACCAAGTACTTTTCAGGCCATGGGGCAGCGTTGGGGGGCGTGGTGGTGGATGCCGGGCACTTTGACTGGGACACGGACCGATTTTCCGATTTTGCCCCGTTTGTGAAACAGAAGGGCCGCTTGGCGTTCATCCACCGCCTGTTCAAAGAACATCATGTCAATTTCGGCACCACGGCGGCCCCGTTTCATTCGTTTCTGACGGTGCTGGGTTTGTCCACCATGGGGGTGCGCATGGAACGGCACATGACCAACGCCGTTCAAGCGGCAACGTTTTTAAGGGAACACCCCAAAGTGACCTGGGTCAACTTTGTAGGATTTTCCGACCATCCCTGCCATGAGATGGCCAAAAAACAGTTTGCCGGCAAAGGATTCGGCACCATGCTAACCTTTGGCCTGGCAGACCAGGATGCCTGTTTCCGGCTGGTGGACCACCTGTCCCTGATCCTGAACCTGGCCAACCTGGGCGACTGCAAGACGTTGATCATCCACCCTTATTCCTCCCAGTATGTGTCGTTTCCCCAGGAACTGAAAGACCGGCTGGCCGATCCCTGCCTGCTGCGGTTTTCCGTGGGCATCGAGCATATCGATGACATCTGCGGGGACCTGTCAGCAGCCCTTGAAACGGTGTGACCGTGAGTGAGTATATCGATCACGATCTAAACGGAACCACGGTGGGACCGGTGGAAAACAGTTTTCACCTTTGCCGGCAAACTGACCCTTTCCTTTTGGAAAGCGGAGCTGAAATCCATCCGGTCACCCTGGCCTATGAAACCTGCGGCACCTTGAACCAGGACCGGACCAACGCCGTGCTGATCCTCCATGCCCTGTCCGGGGATTCCCATGTGGCCGGCTACTACACCCCGGAGGACCCCAAACCCGGATGGTGGGACATCATGGTGGGACCGGGCAAAGGCATTGACACGGACAGATATTTTGTGATCTGTTCCAATATCTTAGGGTCCTGCATGGGCTCCACCGGACCGGCTTCCGTCAATCCGGAAACCGGCATCCCCTATGGCACGGATTTCCCCCTGATCACCATCGGGGATATGGTCCGGGCCCAGAAAGCCCTGGTGGAGCATCTGGGCATCAAAAAGCTGCTGTCCGTGGTGGGCGGATCAGTGGGCGGCATGCAGGTGCTGGAATGGTGCGTGCGGTATCCGGACAGTGTGGCATCGGCCGTTGCCCTGGCCACCACCTGCCGCCATTCCGCTCTGGCCATCGCGTTCAATGAAGTGGCCAGACAGTCCATCATGGCTGATCCCAACTGGTGCAACGGACATTATTACGAGGGACCCAAACCCGGCATGGG
>LQAH01000059.1_pt1 | contig 48429 bp, 68 predicted proteins | sample 1535791 | NCBI WGS metagenome assembly LQAH01 (sample SAMN04331585, study PRJNA305678) | bioreactor metagenome | isolation source: bioreactor_4 inoculated with Wadden Sea sediment 2nd replicate of a... | place: Germany:Bremen
GGAGAACAGAACCGGCCTCTGGACCGATATCGCTTCCAGATTGATGAGCGAATACCGCCATTTGTCCCGGAAGGAGCGGTTGTGGATCGATGATCAGCTCGACCGGATTGAACTTATCCAGGCCGAGCTGGATCGACTATTCAGTCTTGTCGAAGGAGAACGGCACTGTCGCTATTGCCGGGGGGATTGCTGCACCAACGGGCATAATCACATGACCCTGGTTAATCTTTTGAGTTTTGCCCGCCACGGAACCCCTCTTCCAGCCGCGGATTTTTCCTGTGCCTGTCCATTTCTCGACCCTCAGGGGTGTAAACTTCCGGTTTCTGGTCGACCGTATAACTGCATCACTTTTATTTGTGATAGAATAGAGGACGCTCTGGCCCCGGATCAGCAGCAACAGTTTTATGCCTTGGATCAACAATTACGCGAATTATATTTAAGCGTTTGCCGGCGATATCGCGGGGCAGCCATGACCGGGTTAATGATTCAGGAGCAGCGTCGACCTGGCCAGTCGTTTCTTGAAGTAGATGAAAATCATCTGTAGTCAGGCAGGAGGGTTTCTTATGACGATAAGCTTTGACCGAAAAAATGGTGAAATTGATAATTTAATTGATCAACTGATGGCAAAAACGGGAGTTTATCACCCCGAAATGATTCGTGAAATGATCATCGGAGCGTTGAAGTCGGGGCAGGAGAACAATTATCTGGCCGATCAGAAACTGATGCGCACAACAATGAAAGAGATGCGTTACACTAATAAGATCTTTGCTCCTTATCGGGATCGTAAAAAAGTAACGGTCTTCGGCAGCGCCCGGACTCCGCGGGAGGCCCCAATCTATAAAAAATGTGTCGATTTCTGTCGTATGCTGGCCGATAAAAATTACATGGTGATTACTGGTGGCGGTCCGGGAATTATGCAGGCTGGAAATGAAGGTGCCGGCGTTGAAAACTCCTTCGCCGTTAATATCCGCCTGCCGTTTGAGCAGGGAACCAACGAGATCATGCACCTTGATGAAAAGTCGATCACCTATCAATACTTTTTCAATCGCAAGGTCGCATTCCTGAAAGAGGCGCATGCCATTGCACTGTTCCCCGGCGGCTTTGGCACTCTCGATGAAGCGATGGAGGTCATGACTCTGATCCAAACCGGAAAAATCCACCGGTTCCATTGATCATGATTGATGACGAGGGTGGATATTGGGATGATTGGCTCGACTTTATCCGCGACAGCTTACTCAAGCGTGATTTGATCTCCGGTGAGGATTTCGGTCTTTTTACCATCACTCGAGATCCGCTTGAGGCTGTGCAGGTGATCGACGATTTTATCGCAACTATCACTCCATGCGCTTTGTCGGTGATAACTGGTGATTCGGCTGAATAAAGCTCTTGATTCTGATCATTTGCAGATACTCAACAGTGAATTTGGTGAAATTCTTGCTCCCGGGGGAAGAATGAGTCTTAATTCGCCGTTGCCTGAGGAAAACGACCAGCCGGATCTGAAGCACCTGCCGCGTCTTGTCCTGGAGTTTAACCGGCGCAGCTACGGTTTCCTAAGCTCTCTGATCCGCCGAATCAATTCGTTCTAGGATTTCATGTCATCTGAATCTTCTTTGCCGATCAGTCCCGTATGCGTAAGTCTGAATCGTTCAGACTTACGCAGCATGATGCGTCTTGTTCATCTCCTTTTTCGCCTGAGTCAATCCAGAGGGTATCGTGAGCTGGTTTATCCACAGTTAGCAGACGTTGCCCGCTTTGACCCGGGGCATGCTTCATTGATGATGGGGTATGACTTTCATTTGAGTGAAACCGGGCCCAAGCTGATTGAAGTCAATACCAATGCCGGTGGGGCTTACCTGGCCTGGCTCAGTGAGCAACAGGTCGATAAACTGACTCCTCTGATTTTACCGCCACATTTTGATCAGCGGCTGCTGGATAGTTTTCTTCGGGAATGGCGAGATTTTTCCAACACGGAACGCTCTTTAGAGCGGGTTGTGATCATGGATGATGATCCTGTTAACCAACCGTTGTATTCAGAAATGAAAGCCTGCCGTGATTGGCTCTGTAACAAGGGGATCGATGCCAGGATTGCCGCCCCTGAGCAGCTTGAGCACTGCGCTGATGGTGTTTATCTGCAGGGTGAGAAGATCGATCTGATCTACAATCGCCACTGTGATTTCTTTCTTGAAGAGGAGTCGATGGCTGAGCTTCGCTTATCCTATCTGGCTGCCAAGGTCTGCCTGTCTCCCAATCCTTTCGCCTATGGTCTGCTGGCCGATAAGAGACGCATGATCCTCTGGTCCAATCCTGAGACGATGAGTCGGCTGGACCTTACTGAGAAGGAGCGCGCGCTGCTGAAAAGGTAGTTCCTCGCAGTCGTTTATTAAGTGATTGTTGCGAGGAGGATCTTTGGCCTGAACGGAAAACGTTGATATTCAAGCCTGTCACCCGTTTTTGGCAGCCGCGGGGTTTTGCTCGGTAAAGGGATTACCCGCAAGCGCTTTGCTGAACTCGACCCCGATACCACTCTGGTTCAGGAACTGGTTTCGCCCTCACTGGTCAGTGACGAAGATGGCCGCGACTTCAAGGTCGACCTGCGCTTGTATGTTTATCGTGATCGATTGCTTGGGATTACATCCCGAATTTATCAGGGGCAGGTGACTAACCTGCGGACTGAAGGGGGAGGTTTTGCTCCTGTCAGAGTTGTCTGATTGGTTTATCCCCCCGCTTTTTTAACTTTCCAGCCCTTTTCCTGCAGCAGGGGAAGCAAGAGGTCGCGCTGGTCGCCCTGAATTTCGATGACGCCGTTTTTGACTGTTCCACCGGTGCCGCATTTCTGCTTCAGTGTTTTCGCCAGAGCTTTCAATTCATCGCCACTCAGCGGAACACCGGTGATCAGTGTTACCCCCTTGCCTTTACGCCCCTTGGTCTGTCGTTCTATACGGACAATCCCGTCGCCGGCTGGTCTTGGTTTCTGTCTCTCGCACTGACACTTGGACAGAGCTCTGCCGCATTTTGAGCAGGCCGGACCCATCTCATCCGAATAAACCAATCTGGTATTTGAATTTTTCATGTTTGTCGCCACTATAGTTTTGCTCTGAATTGACACTCGACGCAGATCTGCTTGATTTCGTACAGGCCCGATTCTTTATTGAGTACAGTCGCTGTTGCCATATGATCGTGGCAGGTCAGCTTGTAGCATTCACTGCAGACAAGACCTTCTCCAACAGTCGAACAATAGTTACAGATGTGACACATCCAGGGAGATTTTTCTTCTGACATAGCCAACCCTTGAAACTGGTATTAGAGAAGGGAAATATATCAGGCTTGCGGAGCAAAAGGAATGGAATAGTGTGACAGGAAAAAGGCCGGCTCCACCTTGTGTGAACGGTGGAACCGGGATTAAAATCAGGAATCAGGCTTTACGCTCTTCTCACCAAAGCATTGAGCATCAGGTTATTGAAAAAGCCTGTGTCCCGATAACAGAGATATCGTTCTGATTGTTGTATTTTCTTAATTAAGTCTCTGGGCCGATCGTTTTTCTCTCCCTTTAAAAGATTAAAATAGTCCATGCCGTAATTTGTCTTTCGTATCCGAGATGTGGTGAGGATAATGGTTCAGGCAGCTGGCCGCCATCGGGAGAACCCTGATATGGGGCAGGGACTCCCCGAATGTTGATCTGTGCAGAAAATGGGCTAGAGTGAGGTCAACCCTTCACGTATTGCATATTTGGTCAGCTCCGCGATGCTGTGGAGACCGAGCTTGCGCATAATCTGGGCGCGATGGGCTTCGATGGTCTTCACACTCAGAAAGAGCTGCTCTGCAATCGCCTTGGTTGAATTGCCCTCTGCCATCAACTGGAGGACTTCACGTTCGCGCGGCGATAAGGTGTCGCTTTTAGGGGTTGATGTCCGCTGGGCCCGGCAGCGGTAATCTTGGACCAGCAGGCTGGCAACTTCAGGGCTGAGATAGGTTTTCCCCTGGCAGACCAGTTGTATCGCCTGGACTAATTCATCATAAACGCAGTCTTTGAGCAGATAGGCATTTGCTCCAGCCTGAAGCATTTCTGCTACGAAATGGTGATCTGAATGCATCGAAAGGGCGATGATCCGGGTAGCAGGGTTCTGTTTGATGATTTTACGTGTGGCGTCAATGCCGTTGAGATTGGGCATGGTGATGTCCATGATCAGAACATCGGGGTTCAACTCCTGATTTTTAAGGATAACTTCGCGGCCGTCACTGGCTTCGCCAACGACTTCGATTCCTTGCTCGCGATCAAGCAGATTGCGGATCCCTTCGCGAATAATTCGGTGATCGTCGGCCAGTACAACTTTAATGCTCATCGGTTTCCTCGTCGGCTGTCCAGGTTGTCGGAATCTGCAAATGTGCCTGTGTCCCTTGACCTGTGCGGGATGAAATAGCGAAACAACCACCCAGGTAGGTCAACCGCTCTTGAATGTTCAACAGCCCAAAACCATGGCGTCTGGGCGATGATGTTCCGCTCTGGTTCGGCAGGCCGATCCCGTTATCGCTGATGGTCAGCGAAAGGATACCTTCATTCTCTTTGAGTTCTATTTTGACATAATCGGCGTTGGCGTGTTTGACGATATTCACCAGCAGTTCACGTACCGTTTTGAACAGTAAAATTTTGCTGTGTCGGGAAGTCGTATCTCCTGACCGTTGCCGATGACCTCGGTCCGGATTTCATTGTCTCCTAATATTCTTTCCGCCAGCCATTTGATGGCGGCAATGAATGTCAGGTTGTAGAGTGCTGGAGGGCTCATTTCAGTGGTCAGAGAGCGGGTGACTTGAATCGCCTCATTGAGAAATTGCTTGATTCCACCAAGGTTGGCCAGACAGCTGTCCGCTGTTGCTGCCTGCTCCATGGCTGACAAACGAATCTTGGTCAGGGCCAGGTTTGACCAAGGTTATCGTGTAATAGTTCGGCCAGACGGCGGCGTTCTTCCTCTTCAGCCAGGGTCAGTTCCATCGACAGAGAGCGTAGTTGATTGTTTTTTTCAGAAATTTCCCGGGTTTTCTTTTCAACCTGGTGGCGGGAAAAGAGCGAAAAACCGAGCAACAGCAAGGTTATGCCGCCCAAGGTCGAGGCCAGATGAAGCAACCATGTTGGCAGTTGTCCCCCGAGGCTGCGGCTGAACCACTTGTTCCAGCTCTGATAGTAGAGGGATGCACGATTTGATTTCAGTTCGCGGATATGAGCGTCGATAACATTCAGATATGGGGCGTATTGACCCTTCGGTGCACCGAAAAAAATGGTGATGGGGTTAAGCAGGATCGGTGTTTTAATAATGTCGTTACGCATTTCGGGCATATTATTATAGAAACGGCCGAGAACTATTGCATCAACCTCGTCATTATAGAGATCGTTGAGCGCAGCTGTTGCATCTGAAAAACCGAAGAACTCAACATTGACATTGAACTGGTTCGCCAGCTTTTTCAGGCCGCTCTCGCCTTCTGAAAAAATACACGAATTTTCAACTGAGACTTTTTTCCCCTCCAGGTCAAGGACTGTTTGAATGGCATTCTTGTCCTTTGTGTAGACTTGTCCCCAATCAAGGTAAACCGGTGATTGAGACAGGGTAATATGATTGTTGGAATTCAGAAGAGCGTACGCTCCAGGGAGTATATCGATTTCATGCTGGAGCAGCAACTCAACCGAATCGCACCAATGATCGGGATATACTCAATCTCCCAGCCTTCCTGAGCAGCAATATGATCCAAGAGATCGGGCACGAAGCCTTTTGCCTTCTGTTCATTTCTGTCGAACCAGATCGCCGGGGGATCCTGTGAAGCTCCAACCCGTACTTTTTGTCCGGCATGAAGTTCCGGTGGAGCTCCAGCTCCTGAAACAACGAGTATAAGCAGCAGGCAGAACAGTTTTGCTCCCGCGGTTATGCCATTTCTGTTGATCAACGCTTTTCCCTTTAGCGCAAAAGAATCATTGCAGTCTGTCAGAATGATCCGGCAAGGTCTCGGCTGTCTATAGGGGAATTCCCTATTTTAAGTGACTACGGGTGGAATGAAAGGTTCGCCGGGGCAGATCTGGCGCCGATAAGTTTGCGCAGATCTGATATGACAACAGAACAATGCCGGAACTAGTTTAATTTGATTTTTGACAGAGCTCCCGCTATCCGAAGATGGTAACTGCCGTTATTCCGAGGTTTTTTAACCAAGCTGAGCATATCTTTTAACAGTGGGTCGAACGATTCCTGTGGAGTGATATTGAGGTTAAGATTCAGGCTGCTGCTGGCGGGATTGTGGCCCAGGCGAAGAGTTCCGTTTCCATTGAGCAGCAGATCGGAACCTGCGGACTTTAGCGTGCCGAGAGTGATGAGCGGTCCGGTTATCCGAGCTCTGCACTGTAACTGACCAATTGACAGAACGTCATTGCTGCTGCCGAAATTTTGTAGTCCTGACAGGTTCAGATCGCTCATGTCTATTTGTAGCTGACTGCGATTGTTTCCTTGAAGAGGTAACACCCCTGAAAAATTGGCACTGTCAATCCGGCCACTGAGGTTCAGCGGGTATTGAGGTTCAAGGGATTCATTGAAGATGAGGCCGTTAAAAGCGACACTGACTTGGCCGTTGCGCATAGCGGAGCCCTTAATCTGTCCCTGATAGCCCTCAAGAGTAAAGTGAAGGCCTGGATTGTCGCTGACAAGCGAGGACCACAAGGGCTGTATTCTGAGCTCTTTTAACCGGATCGGCCGCTGAGGGATTTCGGGATGGCTGATTGTTATGTTTTCAGCCGTAATCACCAGGGGGAAGCTTATGCCAGGTGATTCAAGGTGAAGCTTAAGACCATGCTTTTGGGCTAAACCCTCAATCTGCCGGGTCAGTGGTTCAAGTGGTAAAAATAGAAGCAATCCCAGGACAAAACAGAGAGAAAAGCTGACCAGACACAAGAACAGCGGATGACGAAGAAATTGACCTGTTTTCTGCAACATTAACGCAGTTCCTTGAAATGGCTAAGAGTCATGACGATATCCAGCTGTTCGGGTGTATCGAAACGGGGTCTGATCCGCAACTGGGAAACCGTTAGCTTTTGCTGGGTATTTTCAAATTGGTAGAGAAGCTCAACAATTTGCTGGAGCTGCAGTTTTTCCAGTTTGATCTCAACACCTTCCTCAACAATATCTCCACGAACCCTGTCCGGTTGCGGTCGCACATAAAGGAGTTGACTGCGGGCGCCGACGCGTTGAGCTGCATTTTCAACCTTGGCGATCAGGTTGCCGTCGCTGGCGGATGTCGTGTGCGGGGCGATATTTCCCAATTCGGCCTCAAGCAGACGATACCCGACCAGGGCTGCGTGAAACTGCGACAGTTCCTTTCGGGCAATCACGGTCTTTTTTCGATCCTGCTGAGCGCTTGCTGGTAGCTGCTGTAGATCCAATATCCGCACAGGAGTGTGAGCAGTGTCCCCGCCGCTATCAGGGGCTTTAGATGTCTTTCCCGATCAAAGCCACCCATTTACCTGTCTCCCAATTCAATTTGCAGTCGAAAGTCGACCTGGTTTCCATCCAGGGCCTGTTTACTATCAATGATCCGCACCGATTTGAATTGTGGTTCTCCCTGTAAACCACTGAGCAGTTTACTGACCGTGTCAAAGTTTGCCGTGGTCCCGATCAACCTTATAGCCTTGTCGCTGTGGAGGTATTCCTTGATATCAACGGAAAGCTCCGGGGTGATAATATTGGAAAGACTCAGGAGCAGTCGCAGTGCGCTCTGTGATCCGGTGTCGAATTGAGAGATTTTTTTATTCAAATCCTTGATTTTTGACTCCAGTTGTAATGGCGCTGGAACCATCAGTCTTTCGCCCGGAAATTCCTGCTGGTAGCTCTGCTCTATCTGCTGTTTCAGCCGCTTGAGCTGTGACAATTTCTGGGAATACTGTGTGTATCCGGTCGCCCCAATCGTACCCAGAGTCATCAGGACCAGAGTTGCGGCAATCCACATACGACGTTTTAATACCTGCCAGTCATTTTTAAGTTTGAAGTTACCTGAACGCAGGTTCAGTCCGTCTTTCCCCTGCTTGACCGCTGCCAGAGCCAGACAGACTGTGCCGGTCAGATCCTCTGTGATCACTCCTGCCGCGCTTTTCAGTTGCACCGGATTGATGGTGAAACCGGCTTCGCTTAAGCTTTGTGCCAGAGGAGAATCACTTTTCAGACCGAGAAGGCACAGGTTGAGGAGGGTTGGTTGGGTCCCTCGGGCTAATAGCATGGCTTGCTGAAGAATCTCTTTGTGGTCTTGCGTACTTGTTTTGGGAAGGATTCTCAAGTCCACAACCTGATTGTTGTGACAGCGGGCAAGAGTGATTTCCTGTGCGTCAGCGCAGAGCAGTAAACCGTCTTCAGACCAATCCAATCCCGCAGCATAGCAGAAGGGGGGTAACCCGATATAATCCAGAGGGCTGCTGTCATCGTCAAACAGTCCAATAAGCTCTTCCAGTTTGTTGTTGTCAACAGCGACTGAGAGAACCCGGTTAGGCTCAAGCAGCTGTTGGTAAAACTTTTATCCTCTGCGGAACAGGGGATTTGCCGGGACATCTCAGGTGGTGCCGTGACCGCAATTTGTGTATGTCGCTGAAGGGAATCGAGCCACCGCAACATGGCCGATTGTGCCGGAAGGGCCGATGCCAACCGGTCGACCATCTGCAACGGACCGATCTCTTCGATCAGTGCCTCTGCCAGGGATTTGCCGGGCTTCTGCTCAAAACGTCCAACCTGCTGCAGTGTTGTCTTCTGCCGGTCTCTCGAGGCAACCGCGTATAGCCATTGGTCCTGGTTTCGTTGTAAAGCGATATATCTACGACGCATTGGTTAATTTACCTTCTGCCACAGGAGATTGTCCTTAGGCTTGTTGACGACCGCTTGCATTCTTCGGGTACCGTCGTTGACCCGTCCTGTACTGTTGATTAGATAGTAGGAGCTTGTGACCCCTAAATCAAGATTACGGTTTAAGGCCGTAAAACTATCAAGCCCGATCGCATCACGCAGGTCATTCAGATCGGTAAAAGGTCCTTTGGCCCGGCTCAATAGCAGGTTTTCAATCGCCGGACCGGCATCAATATCCCAGCTGCGCAACAGTTCTGGGGCGGCGGTATTGACATTCAGCTTGTTTGAACCAAAGCTGCTGACAAAGGGGCGCAAGCGGGCAACCGTCTCGCTGCTGAAGCCGCGGATCAGATAGAGTTCCTCAAGGCTCTGCAGTGGCCCATCGGTCGCCTCATAGGGTGGGTTCTCTGCCAGATAGTCGCTGTCCTCGGCACCACCCGGACCGGGATCATGGTCTTCATCAATCCAGTCGATTAATGCATCGGCCAGAGCTTCCGGGGTCTCGATCGACAGCTCTGAGCAGAGCCTGATAAAGCGTTCACGATAGAGGATATTGGGATTTCCCGCTGAATCAACCAGTTTATTGAGCCACAGGCGGCCGTCAAGATCTTCGATTGTGACACTGATCTGCCCATCCGCCAACGGATAGTCCTGTATGCCGAGCGACCAGAGCTCGGTCTGACTGTGGGCATCGTAGTTGTTTTTGTCCTCCTGCAGGATCATCCGGCCTGCTCTTATGCCTCCGATGGCGAGATACTCAGCCTTGGTGCTGTCGCGAAAGGTTTCCGTCAAGCGCAGATCAACCAGTGTCGAAAAAGCGAATTCACTGAGCAGCGCACTGAGCAGTGCGATGACAACCAGGACAAGCAGCAGAACCATCCCCTTCTCATCACGGACTGTCATTATTGCCTCCCGGTTGTGAAAGTGTAAAGACACTCTGTAGTGGAGGCCTGTCCGGCATATCACTCAGTTCGATGGCAACTTTAACCAGAACCGGTCTGCCATCGCTGGAGCTGTCCCAATCATCGCGCCAGGTTGAGCCGTCAAAGAAACTGAACGTCAGTTTAGCTATCCTTTGAGCGAGGCGTTCCTCCGGCGATCGGTTTTTGTCATTCAAGCCTTTTTCGGATCTCCAGAGCGTCATTCTCTCATCCTGATCGGGGCCCAAGCGATAGCTGAGCCAACGCATGCCGGGTTGAGTCCTAGCGCTTGAACTCGTCAGAAACTCAATCCAGGGCTCATTCTGAGCGTTACTTCCGCCAGTTATAACCGACTTTCCGGGGGGCGTGTCAAGCGACAGGCCAAGCAGTTCCCGATCCAGCCGTGTGCTTAACACGCGAGCCAGATGCAATGCGGATGCCTGCTTTTCAACCTGCTCCTTGGCAGCGCTTCCGGTCGTAAAAACACCATAAATCGATACCAGAATCAGGCTGGCCAGGGCAATCGCTACCAGAACTTCCAGAAGAGTGAAACCTCTGGCGTCGTTCATTGCGATGTCTCCAGCATGAATGATGTTAAGGTGACCAGTTCATTCTTTTTTCTTCGCCCCAAAGAACGCTCAGATCGATCTGCTCTATCCCGGATATCGGGGTCGGTGTGTATACGACACGCCAGCGGAAATCCTGATTCGGTTCTTGAAACACTCCCTGGTGCTGGTCCAGCCCCTGATTGATGGAGTTTTCAATTTCTGCCATTTTTTGTTTGGCTAAAAATGTCGCCCGGGTCATTTGTTGCAGTTTCTCATTGATCAGAATGTTCCGCTGTGTCAGTCCGAGGACGGCAATCAGGGCGATGCTGACGATTGTTAAGGCCACCATGACTTCAAGTAGAGTGAACCCTTGATTTTGACTGAGTTTCTCTTGCCCTGTCATCTGAAGTCCCGAAAGCCGTCGTAAAATTCGGTCAAGCCGGTCAGTGGAACCAGTCGCAACGTCAGCTTCCGGTCTCCTTCATCTCGCAGGTGGATGATTGTTTCCTCCAGCCAGCCGTCAGGGAACATCGCAGTCGTGACCTCTCCCGTTCTGCGCTCCCCTCGTTGAGGTTGGTAAATAGTTTCAAACTTACTGTTTCCGGCAGTCGGAAGAGACGCCCCGGGCCTGTGTTTTCCAACAGCTCACCGTTGTCCGCGATCTCAATCGTGCGGTATGTTTTCTGACTGATATCAAAAATCAATCGTTGCTCCCGTCCAGTCATGATGGCCTCGTTATAGAGGTATTTAACTGTTCCGGAAATGCGCCTTGCCGCGGCCTTCATACGATTTGTTTCAAACCCGCTGATAAGGGGCAGGCTGAGATTGGCCAGTAAGCCCAATAATAGAACCACCAGGGTGAGCTCAATCAGAGTGAAGCCGCGTTGATTGCACAGTCGGATGTTCAGTTGCTTGCGCATGAGCAATTCCCGCTGAATTAATGCAAGCTCTGACTGGCTTGGAATATTGGTAACAGGATGGCCAGCACGATAAAGCCGACGGCTCCCCCCATGATCAGAATCATGATCGGTTCAAGCAGGGCGAGCATTCTGTTGATGGAAAGTTCAATCTGTTGATCGCAATTATTGGCGACTCGCCGAAGCATCTGTTCAAGTTCGCCACTGTCTTCACCTACCGAGACCATCTGGGTCAACATGACCGGGAATAACTTCGCTTTTTGTAAAGGGGCCGTTAATGTCGATCCTTCACGAATTTGATGACTTGCATCGTCAATGTGTTGTTCGAGCACCTTGTTGTTTAATAGTTTTCCCGTTATTTCGAGTGCCTGCAACAGCGGCAATCCACTGCCGAGCAAGGTCGAGAGAGTTCGGCTGAAGCGGCTCGTCGCAATCAGCAGGTTGAGCCGGCCGATCACCGATAATCTGAGTTTCCAGCGATCAACCGCAAATCTTCCTTTGTCACGACCTGACCAGCGTTTGAACAACAGCAGGGCGACGACCAGGACAATGGTCAATAACCAACCGTAGTTTTGCAGTAAATTGCTGGCTGCAATAAGAATGCGGGTTGGCAACGGGAGGACTTGCTCCAGTTCAAGCAGCATTCGGGTGATTCTCGGCAGGACAAAACCGACCAGGAAAAGAAGTACTCCGGTGCCGGCGACGGCCATCAAGAGAGGGTAAGCCATGGCGGCGTTAATCCGGCTGCGCAGTCTGGTTTGCTCTTCAAGCAGATCCGCCAGATTGGCCAGTGCCAGGTCGAGGGTCCCGCTGCTTTCGCCGACTTCGGTCATACTCAGGTAGATCGCAGGGAAGATTTTCCGTTCGGCAGACAACGCCGAGTGTAGAGCTTCACCCTGAATGACTGCCTCACGCGTTCTTTCCAGGACGCTCACCAGCTGCTGGTTCTCTGTCTGCTCAGCAACTGAGGCGAGTGCCAGATCAAGTGATAAACCGGCGCTGAGAAGGGTCGAGAGTTGGCGTGTGGCAACCGCAAGCTCTTCTGTCGGGACCTGCCTCATCCGGAGTTGTTGCCATAGATTCCTGCCACTGTGGTTTTGGTGCTGACGACTTCTGAGGCGAATATCCCTTTTCGCGCAGACTGGCCAATACACTGCGCTGGCTGCTTCCCTCACAACTGCCACTGACCTTACGCCCTTCGCTGTCGTAGCCTTTGTATTCAAAAATCGCCATCGATCAGTCAGACCTCATTTGCCAATCTGGGTAACACGCAGGATCTCTTCGAGGGATGTCTCGCCGGTCATGGCTTTTTCAGCCCGTTCTGACGGAGACTGAGCATTCCTGCTTTTTGAGCCGCTTTATGGATGGTGCTGGCATCTGCACCGCCCATAAGGAGTTCACGGATTTCATCCGTCATCAACAGAAGTTCATATATTCCCGTTCGGCCCCGATAGCCAATCTGCTGACATGAGTCGCAGCCGTTACTGCGGAAAAACTGCCGGGTCGAACTCTGTGGCAATAGTTCTTCAAACTGTTTCGTGATCTCTTCACTTGGGGTGTAGCTCGTACGACAGTCGAGACAGAGTTTGCGTACCAGTCTTTGAGCCAGAATTCCGTTAATTGCCGACGAAACCAGAAAAGGCTCAACTTTCATGTCGAGCAATCGTGTCAGTGCTCCGGCTGCATCATTGGTATGGAGGGTTGAAAAAACCATATGTCCGGTCAGTGCCGATTGTACTGCGATCTCTGCGGTCTCAGTATCACGGATTTCACCGACCATAATAATGTCAGGGTCCTGTCTCAGGATCGAACGCAAACCGGCAGCAAAGGTCAGATCAATTTTTGGATTAACCTGAATCTGGCCGACCCCGGCGAGTTGATATTCTATCGGATCTTCGACCGTGATGATGTTTTTGCTGCGATCATTCAAATGGCTTAGAGCCGCATAGAGAGAGGTCGTCTTTCCTGAACCGGTAGGGCCGGTGACAAGGAAGATACCGTGCGGCTGAGCAATCAGTTTCTCGACCTGATGGCGCAGCTGCGGATCAAGCCCGAGCTGCTCCAGTTCGATGACACTGGCGCTGGTTTCCAGCAAGCGAAGAACCAGGCGTTCACCAAAGGCCGTTGGTAGGGACGATACGCGGATGTCGATATCCCTTCCGGCAATCCGCACCCTGAAGCGACCATCTTGCGGCAGGCGCTTTTCAGCGATGTTGAGACCGGCCATGATCTTCAGTCGAGAAATGATCGTAGCGCAAGCCTTTGGTGGTGGCCTCAGTACCTCGTAGAGCACTCCATCAATCCGGTAGCGGATGATCAATTCGGTTTCAAACGGCTCAAGGTGAATATCGCTGGCCCGTTCTTTACAGGCCCTCGCCAACAGACCATTGACAAACCGGATGATTGGAGCTTCATCATTGCTGTCGAGCAGATCGGTCGGCCCGAGGGTCGCGGCTAAGTCTTCCTCGCTGCTGTCAAGTTCTGCCGGAAGGTTCGTATTGCCGCCGGCATGCTCAGCATAGGCCTGGTTGATTGCTCGTAGAATTTCATCTTCAGAGGTCAGACAAATAGAGACCCTCAGGCCGGTCATTGCTGATAAATCGTTGACTGGTTGACTGTTTGTCGGGTCAACCATCGCCAGGTGAAGCTTGTCCGCTGAACTTTTAAAGGGGAAAATCTGTTGTGCGCGTACATATTCAAGTGGCAGTTGATCGAGAAGATCACTGACCCCTCTGCCGGTTGGTACGGTCGGTAGATATTCCATATCGTATTGTTTAGCGAGGGCTTGGGACAGTTCGGCAGAACTGAGTCCGTAGTGAGCTTTCAAAATCTGCCCGAGGCGCTGCGATTGCTTCTGCTGTTGTTGGTCCTTGAGCGCTTTTTCTACGATATCAGCTGTAACAAGACCTTCACTTTTCAGGACCTCACCGAGTTTTGGCCAGTTATTCATGCCTGACAGGGTCCTTTCTCGATCCGCTCCCGAGGATGTCGATCATGAAAGGATTCATATCGATTTCTTCCTGCATTTCCTGTGTTTGCATCGCTTGACTTGTTGCCTGTGAGCGGCGGGTAATCGCTTCCATCTCTTGGGCGTTATGAATTATTTTGGGGGTAATAAAAACCAGTAAGTTTGTTTTTTGCCTGGTCACTCCATTTGAGCGAAACAGACGGCCGAGAATTGGTATATCCCCCAGTAAGGGAACCTTGAAATCATTTTTCTTGATGTTTGTCCCGATCAATCCGCCCAGTGTGACGGTTTTACCATCTTCTGCCAGAACCGTATTGCTGAGTTGGCGTTTGGTCAGGGTCGGACCAACTTCGTTGACGTTGCCAACCGTATTGGATGATATGTCGGTGATTTCCTGGAAGATGTCCAGTTGAACCTGATCCCCCTCCGTAATTTGAGGTGTGAAACGGAGAGTCAGAGCAACGTCTTGTCGCTCAATTGACACACTTTGCGAGTTTGGGTTGCTGGTATCTGTGAGGCGGTTGGTTATGATCGGAACATTTGAGCCGATAATGATCTGGGCCTCTTTGTTATCTGAGGTCAGTAGTCTCGGCGCAGACAAGATATTAACATCGTCACTGGTTTGCGACAGCTGAATCAGGGCGGAAAGAGCGGGAACGGTCAACTCAGATCCATCCGGTGCAATGGTTGTAATCGGGTTGAACAGCCCCCAATCATCAGTCCTTTAACCGTTTTTGCAAGCAGGTTTGGGACGCCGCTGTCTCCAGCACTGGAAAAATCGCTCAAACCGACTGAACCCGAGTTGAGATTGCTGGTTCCCAGAATGACGCTTTGTCCATCAATACTGGCTGCCCCTTGAAGCGATACACCCAGTTCACGCGTGGCATTCATTGAAAGTTCAAGGATTAAAGCCTCAACATAAACTTGCAAGCGTTGAATATCGAGTTTTGCAATCACCTGCTTGAGTTGTGCGTATTCTTTGGGACTGGCGCTGATAAGGAGTGAGTTCGTTGACGGAACGGCAGAAATTGCAAGCGGGGACGTCTGGTTTTTAGCTTTTTGGGCGGCCACTTGCTTGGAATTGGCCATAATTTCGTTAAGGCTTTTTGCCAAGTCTTCCGCATCGGCATGCTTCAGGTAGTAAACATTGATATCGGAGCGGTCCTGAATGCTGGGAATATCTATCGCCTTGATCAGGTTTCGCAGGAGATCGATTTCGTCAACTGAAGCGATTGCCAGCAGGGAGTTGGTGCGCTGATAAGCGATGACCTGGCCTTTCTGTGCCGAGACTGTGTTTTTTGCCTTGCGGGTGTTCGGTTTGTCGTTGAAGAGCGTATTGGCCAGATCGGCAACTGTCTCTGCATCGGCCTGACGCAGGTGGAAAACTTCCAGATCATCAAGGCCCGTCGGAATATCAAGGTCTTTGATGATTTCGATCAGACGATTGATGTTGGCTGCACTATCGGTCAGAATCAGAGTATTGGTTGGCTCGTAAACGCTTAAGTTGCTGGTTTTGGGAATTAATGGAACCAGCGCAGCGGTGGCAAGGGTCTGCGCATCTGCATGCTTGAGGCGCACCAGCTGCGTGACATAGTTATCGCCCTGGGCACGGCTGGAGGTTGATAAGTTACTCTGTGTGGCCTCCTTGATAGGGACGATCTTGTTAACTTTATTGCTTTGTACGAGCGTGTACCCTTTAACGTTGAGAACAGAAAGAAACAGTTGATAGGCTTCTTCCTTGCTCATTGATTCAGGTGAGGTGATCGTTACCTTGCCACGAATCTGTTCATCATAGATGAAATTACGACCGGTCAACTCCGAGATTGTTTTAATCAGATCGGTGAGGTCGATATCCTTGTAGTCCAGGGCAATTTTGTCGTTTTCCGGCTCCGGTTTTGCCAGGCAGGTTGTCTGCATGCCGAATACAAAGAGCAATAGAAGAATAATGAGCAATATCCGTGTTTTGTGGCAGTCATGCATTTTCATCTGATCTCATAAGCAAAGGTCATCGCTTTGCCCCTCCGTTCAAGGTCAATACTGATTTGTTTTGACTGGCGTAGTTGAGCAAAAATTTGTAACGCTTTTTCCGGCGAATTCAACTCAAGGCCATTGATTTTGCGGAGGATATCTCCTCTTTTCAGGCCGATTTGAGCAATGAGAGATCCCGATTTGAGTCTTCTGATCTGAAAACCGGTTGTTTGGCCCCTTTCTATGTAGGGTGATGCTTGTACTTGTTTGAGCAACTCGCCGATATTCGCTCTGGCATTTTCAGCAACGAGTGCCGGGATCTGCCAGCGATTGTCGCCAAGAGAATCAATGTTTTGGTCAACCTTTTTAGCTCCGGACGCCTTGCTGCGTGATGGGGGAGTCTCTTTCTGCCCTTCTGCAATCAGTTCGAGCACCAGAACGCTGCCATCAGGATAGCGTAGCTCAACGCGATTTCGTTCGATGGCAGATAATGTTGCACCATCCTGCAACTCTTCATTTAGCTGGTAAGTTTTTGTTTCTGTTGAGTGTTTTAATGTCGCCAAGGGGGAATCGCCACCACTCAGGGTGCCGACAAGTTGCCACTTTGTTGTCGATCTGGTTGTCGTTTGAGAAATTGAAGGGGCGTTTTCCGTTCTGTTTCTCATGGAGGAATTGAAAATGTTGTGATTGATAATCGTCTGATAATTGGCTAACGAATCTCGCTGGAGAGACTTTTGTGGCTTTGTTAGCGGCGCGGAAAAAGTTGGTTGGGGGGGCTCATACAGGGAGCCGATGACTGTTGAGGTCAAATTTCCCAACGCCAATCCGACCAGTCCGCTCAGAAACAGAAAGATCCATACAAAGTGTCGTTTGAATAAATTTATCAACATTGCCAGTTACAAGAAAGTCAAGGGTTGTTTTATTTCTTCAGCATGTTCGAAAGTGGAATAATTCCTCGGAAAATGCAGAATTATTTCTAAACTTTTAAAAGCTGAAAAAGCAAGAAAAATGAATTCTTTATGACGCGTTGTGAGTAGAAGTGAGCTTGTGTTTTATCACTATGTTTCGGCTGTGAATTTAATTCTTTTAGTTGAAAAATAGAGTGATTTTTTATGTTGAGCATTGCCAATGAAAATCGTTCGGAACGGTTTTTTGAAAGCCCCGATCCGCAAGGCGAACCGGGGCTTTGGCAAGATAGGGTTGAAAGTTTTATGGACGAGTCGTTCCTGAAGCCAACCAGGCATCTGCTTCCGGATAGGTTACAGCATCGATGGTTATAGAGCCATCAAGCACACCATTGTCGAGCCAATCGAGAGAATCAAAAATCAAACGCTTGGCATAGAAGCGGTTGTGAGCATAGGCTCCCGGCTCATGATGCAGGTAGTTGTAGTTGTGAGCTGCACCGAAGATTCCTTCGTCTATCCAGCCACCAGGGCCGATGGATGCGCTGGTGTCAAAATATGGGTAGCCGCCAGTCCAGGTTATCCCTTTGGCTTCGATAGCTGCCAATAGAATGGCGAGTGCTTCGTGGTAGCCTTCTGCTTCTTCTTCCAGGAAGGCGGCAGCGGCGGCAGCGGTCTGTAGACCGTTGTCTGTTGTTGTGTCTTCTGTCACCAGTCCGGGACCATGAGCACCCGTATGACATGCAACACAAGAAGTTGCGTTCAATGCAGTGATGACACCTACGTCATTTTTCTCAACAACTGCAAATTTATGGGTCTCGTCAGTTTCCATGTGACAGGCGACACAAGGGCCGGCTCCGGTCTCCGGGCTGTCGTCATTCAGGCCGATACCGTCATGAGCAAAGAAAGGTACGGGAGAGTAGTCCTGACCTGAATACTCATAACCTATTTTACTGTCTGCAGCATAGAGTGTGGCTGATGCAACCAGGTAGTGAGCTTCCGTAACATTCTTTGTACCCGGACCAAATCCTGCGTTCAGGGCGCTCATATCTGTTGCAGGGTCTCCTGCTAGCGCATAGCCTTCAACGTTTCCGCGGGCTCCGTGGCAGTTGATACAGAGATTCGAATTGCCAACGTCCGGCATGGTGACAGCAACGCCGCCGACAGAGTAGGGCCTTGTTGTTGCCCCTGGGTTACGTAACTCACCGCTGTTATTACTATGACAACCCCAGCAATAGAGCAGTTCGTTCTGAGGCGAGCCACCAACGGCTGTCCAACTGTCGAGGTGTGAAAATCATTGTTCGCGGCATCGTAGTTAGCCGGGTCGTTCAGGTAGTTCATGGCGCCGGTTGTAGTATGACACTCTTGACAATTACCGCGACTATCGGTGTCATCCCAATTATAATGAGTCCACGCGGCTGAAATAGCATCAGTCGTTCCTGCCTCTTTTATGGCGGTTAATTGTTCGGCAGTCCGGTTTTTATCCATGTCGTCATATGCTTCAGCTGTTTCGAGTTTGACGTCGCCGATGAATCCGCCATGTGGAGATTTTGACCATTGATCGTTAATTGTGTTCGAGAAGCTGCTTGAATCATCGTCAGCCCGGATTTCCATGACAGAGTGAACATCGTGGCAATCTCGGCAGGCACGCTCATTGGTCGGGTCGATGACATAGCCCTCGATAATGTCCGGTGTCGCCGGGTCGTCATAGTGGGTATCGGAAATAACGCGATAATAAACTGTTTCATGATACAGCCACTCCGGGTTGTCTGCAGGATCTTCACGATCACTCATGTGGCAGGTTGCACATGTGGCATATTCAGCAGAAGCAATAACGTTACCGCGAGATTCGACTGCATCCATCAACAGTCCACCGGCGTTGTGCGGATCGTGACAGGTTTTGCATTGCACCGGTTCGTCACTTGAAACGGGTAGAACCGTTGCTTCCAATTGAGTCCGGGTCGAAACGTTTTTATACAGGCGACCCCCTTCATCAGTGTGACACTTGGAACAGATTGCTTCGTTGCGAACTGAAGCCGTGTAGTGACGGGATTCAAGAAATTTTGAGGCGATGAAATCGGCTTCAGGGTGATAAGTGTGATGGATGTCGTTATCATGACAGGTCGCACATTCGGATATTCCCGGTTTTGCAATGGGGATCGGGCCGACGCCAAAGTGCTCACCACCACCACCGTGACAGTTTTCACAACCAACAGCTGCGAGCCCTTCGGCGGGGACATTTGCCGGATCGATCAAAGACTCAAGCTCGGGACCGTCACCATAAGGGTCATGGCACTTCAAGCAGTCACCCGATGCTGCGGTTATATGAGTGCTGTGGACGACATGTTTTCCGGCGAGGAACCTTCAACAAGCTCGCTGCTCCATGAAATGGAGTCATGACAATCGATACAGGCAGCTGCCCCGACGATTTCATTCCCCGCAGGATCTTCTGCAGTTGTATCAGAATTGGTGACATCGCTTCCTCCACTGCCACCATGCTACCGCAGCCCCAGAGAGCGACGCAGGCCAAAATTGTAACCAATAAGACCAACCATTGTTTACGCATCGATATACCTCCTAGTGTGTTTAAGATCAATCTTTCGATCAGTGACATTTACGGCAGGTTCTGCCGTTGGTTGCATCACTGATATTCCCTTTGATATCGTCCCAGTCTTTCGGGTGCGGGTTGAAGCCGATCGCTCCGCCTCTGGCACTGTGGCAGCGCAGGCAGACGTCGCCTTCGGGATGACAACTCTGACACGTTGCCAGTGACCGCCTTGCTTCGCGGGCATGGCCGATAGACCAAGTGTGAAAATTGACACTGGCACCAGAGTGGCAGGTGTCGCAGGCCAGTGTGTTGTTGATACCGGCATGAATGGTATCTATATCCGTATTTTCCAGTCCCAGGTCAAAGGTCCGTCGGTGTGACGGGCTGCCGATGTCATCGTTCTTGAACTTCCAGGTGTCGTGGCAGTCACTGCAGAAGCGGGCTTCATGACAGCTGTTGCAACGTTGTTGATCCGCTCGTGCAGCAAGGGGGTGGCTGACGGTAAAATCGCTGCGGTGGACATTGAGCATACTGTTACTGAAGCTGCCCTGCTCATGACTGAATCCCGCTTTGTGGCAGTCGAGACAATAATTCTGTTCATGGCAGCTGCTGCAGTTGGCGGAGACCCCTTTGGCCTGAGAACCGTGATTCAGTGACCAGGCCGGGCCGTGGGTGAGTGTCTCGGGGAAGGTGACCTCCTCGATCATTTCTGCGTCATGACATTCGACGCAGGTTGAGGTTGCTGGGACAATCGAGATGGCACCGTCAATATGGCAGGCACCGCAACCGGCATCGTCAACATATTCCTCGATATGGGCGCTGTGATCAAAATCTGCAGCCCAGAGCGGGGCAACCGTAGACGCCAGCAGCACAACAACTGATAAAAATACTGTGCGAATCATTTGGATGCTCCTTGCTAGAAAAGAACGTTCAGGCGAACTGTGCCACGGTTGTAGTAATCCCAGAGGTCGCTCTCGATATACTCATATTTCGCCTTGAGATTCATCTTTTTGTTCAGGTCATATTTGGCGTCGACCCAGATCCGTGTGCTGGTTGTTTCATTCTGCTCATTGTCGTCCGTGTTGAAATAGGCAATGTCGCGCTCCAGAACGTCGACATGAACGCCGAGGCCAGCTCTGAGCTTTGCCATAAACTGGTAGTCCGCATAGGCTTTGACACCGTAAAGGTCCTGCCCGTCACTGTCATCACGGATTGTGCCGACGATATATCCGGAATATTTGCCGGTGCGCAATTTTTCGATTCCAATTTCAAAAACGTTGGCGTCGGAATACTCTTGATAAATCTCTCGGGTATAACGACCGAAAAACTGGATATCGCGCGACTTTTTCCAGGTCAGCTCTGCCATGACTTCTTCGTATTCTTCAACGGCAAAGACAGAATAGATGGATGTGGAGGAAAAAACGGGCAAGGAATAGAGATACTCGGTACGCAGGGTGAGTGGTTTGTTGAAGCGATACTTACCACCGAGTAAAACGTAGCTGAGCCGCTCGGAGAGGACATCATATTGAAGCTCGTTGTAGAGCCAGAGATTTTTGTTCAGATCGTAATCGGCATTGAAGCCAACGAGATCTTTAGCCAGCAGGCCGTCGTCCCATTTCTGCAGGTACGAAATCTCTGTGAGGAGGTCTCCATCCAGAAATTTACCCGACAGTTCGATGCCACCGATTAAATCTTCGATGTCATAGTCTTCGTAGTAGGTGACATCTCCACCACCATAAATTCGAGCGGAGTAATTGTTGTTAATAGCATAGTTGAGTGAGAGGCCATCCATCATTGAGGCTCCGGCAGTCGTGGAGATGAATTGACGCCCCAGGCGGAAACCTAACCCTTTGAAGACTTCTTTGTTTTCGAGGTAGGCGTAATAGAGGCGGCTTTTGATGTCAACTTCATCGTTGAAATCATCAGCCAGACGACCATAAAATTTGAAATTGTAACCTTCGGCCCCAATATCCTTGATGCGTAATTGCAGATACTGGTATGCCGGGAGAGCGGTGTCTCCCTCGGAATCATCAAACCATTCCATCACTGTGCTCGATCTGCCGGAAATCGAGGCTGCATCAGAATACGCAACCTCCAAAACCAGCGGAACCAGCAATATGCCCAGAAAAATTCCTAGCCAGATTCTCATGCTACCTCCTGTGTGAAGACGAAATTGTACAGAAACCCCTTTTGCTCTGGTGCTTGTTTAACCGACTGTTTATTGAGTCTGAAGGAGACTGGATAAAGGCAAAGCGACAGTTGTTATTCCTTGACCTGTGGCAGATGGCGTGAGGCATAACGTCGCTTTACTTGAGACTCCTATTAAAACAGTCAAGAATCTATTGCATGATACCGTTGATGAAGATTTAATGCCAATAAAAATTAATATTTTTTAAAAACATCCTAATGGAAGAGGACAGTAATGTGGCAGTGCGCTAAAGATCAGTGAAACTGTAACAAACTATTGATGATTGTCCAGCTTTATAGATGTAAAAACAACATAATTTTAAGCAGTTAACCTGAGTGAAACACTCAGGTATGGCGGCCTCCATGGACATGTCATAAGCAGATTCCGTGTTATCTATGACGGCAGGTGAAGATACATAATTACCTCCACGGAGAAGTAAAATATGCAGTGGCGTTGGTCTTCCTCCCTGATCTAAATAAGGTTCAGTATGTTTTTGTGCATATGCACGATTCTTCTTGACATTGGAAGGGTGTGGTCCTAATCTTGTTTTGTGCATATGCACAAGTGATGTGTTGCAGCAATGATTTTATCTGCATCAATTTTACTGTTTTCTACAAAATTTATCAGATAAGGAGAGAGATTTATGCCAGGAAGAGATGGAACAGGGCCTCTGGGACAAGGATCAATGACAGGACGTGGTGCCGGGATGGGGAATCGTCGCCAAAGTGTGGGTGGCGGTCGTCAGCAAGGATTTGGACGTAGCCAGGGATTGGGCTGGCGCAAGAAGTGCGGCACCGGGATGGGACGTGTCGGCAATGGCGTTTTCGGAATGGGACCTGCTGTCTGTGTAACGTCCCAGTCGGGGAGCGAGCGTCATGGCGGGACCGATGTCTCTGCAAAAGGTGTGCAGAGAGGCAATGGTGGCCGTTACCGTATGGTCGACAACGTGAATTAGCATGGGGCTGGCAAGATCATCCTATGGGGTGATGGCGTCTGCATCGCTTCCGTTGCGGAAGCGTGAACAGAGAAAAATAACTGAATATGGAAAATCCCTAAGGAGGGAACAATGATTATCGCCGTTACAGCTAAAGAAGGTTCTTTACAGTCAGAAGTCGACCCACGTTTCGGTCGCGCCGCATATTTTTGATTGCCAACAGTCAGACCGGCGAAGTTTTCGCCCATGACAACCGTGAAGGCGTGGAGGCTTCTAATGGTGCAGGAACTGGTGCTGCGCAGTTGATGGTTGAAAACAAGGTCGACATTCTGTTTACCGGTTCTGTTGGCCCTAAAGCCGGTGATGTTCTGGAAAAAGCCGGGATCAAGGTCAAGGAAAAAAACGACCGGAACCGTTGAGATGGTTCTTGATCAGTTTGCCAGCGATATTGAGGCTCAGATTGAGGTCGGTGGCCAGGCGGAGACGATCGCTCCACCGCAGAACGATGCTGTTCGTCTTGCTATCCCTGCAGATTCCGGTGCCGGTCTTCAAGCTCCGAGGTCTGGACACTTCGGAAAATGTGCTTACTATATTCTGGTTGATATCAAGGACAATGAAATTCAGGATGTTCTGCCGCTGCAGAACGGTGGCCACGTGACCGGTGGGTGCTTTGCTCCGGTTATGCTGCTTCAGGGGAATCATGTCAGTAAGCTGATTGTCGGCGGAATCGGCGGTCGTCCACTTGAGGGGTTCAGGCAGGTGGGGATCGATGTTCTCTATGGCGCTGGGCAGACCGTTGAGGAGTCTGTCAATCTGTATTTAAGTCACCAGATTGAACCGATCTCCAACGATCAGGTCTGTGGTGGTGGCGCATAGTGGTTATCTCGGTTGTCAGTGGTAAGGGTGGGGCGGGCAAGACCACCCTTGCGACCTCTATAGCACAGGTGCTGGAAGCTGAGTTTTACGATCTGGATGTCGATGCCCCCAACGCGGAATACTTTCTCAAGCCTGAGTTCAACTCTGAAAAACGGTCACTCAGCCCATACCTGTTTTCGATGAGATCCGTTGTGATGGTTGTGGCCGCTGTACTCGCGAGTGCCGTTTTAACGCCTTAATCAGGATTGTCGATCGTATCTATCTGACCGAGACCCTCTGCCACGGGTGCGGTCTGTGCGAAAGATCTGTCCTCAGCAGGCGATCAGTTATCATGGCGCTGGCGTGGGGAAAGTCCGATCAGGTTTCTCAAAACGTTTGAATAACAGTGTTCATATCGGCGATCTGAATATCGGTTCGACCAGAGCAACCTACCTGATCAATGAGATGGTCAGGGGGATCAACAGGAGCAGGCCGGTCGTTATCGATGGTCCACCGGGGAATTCCTGTGCCGCAGTGGCCGCAATCAAGCCGGCGGATCTGGTTGTCCTGGTGGTGGAGCCGACACCGTTCGGCTTTCACGATATGCAGCAGACTGAGCAGATTCTAATTGAGATGGATAAGGATTATCTCATTATTGCGAATAAAGCGCTGAGTGACGAAAGTGTTGATGCCTTTTCAGCACCAGGGAGAGACAATGTTCGCTGGTTATCCCGCTTGATGATCGTTACCTTAAAGCCAACCTCGCCGGAGAAATCCTCAGTCGCAGCTTCAACAAAATTTACACCGGCCTTAAACAGGTTATTGGACAGGAGATAGCGTCCTCATGACACGACAGATAGCGATTCTCAGCGGTAAAGGCGGCGCAGGTAAAACATCAATCACTGCCGCTATCATCAAGCTGCTCGATCAGGTCATTGCCGTTGATGCGGATGTCAATGCATCTAATCTGCCTCTGCTTTTGCCGCATTCAATTGAATCGAGAGAAATATACTATGGCATGGACGTCGCGCGGATCGATCAGCAGACCTGCAACGGTTGTATTATCTGTTCGGACACGTGCCGGTTTGATGCGGTTAGCCGAGATGCTGCAGGGCGGGTGTGGATCGGTTCCGATTGCGAAGGTTGTGCGTCCTGTTTGTTTTCCTGTCCCGTTAACGCGATCAAAATGGTCGAACACGAAGGTGGCGAATGGTTTCGCAGTAGCATTGAAAATGGCTACCTGATTCACGCCGACCTGATACCCGGGGAAGACAACAGCGGAAAATTGATCACAAAGGTCAGAAACGCAGCGGCAAGCGTTGCAGGAGAACAGGGGATTCCTTACATTGTCATTGATGGTCCGCCGGGGACCAGCTGTCAGGCGATCTCATCGATCACCGGGACCGATCTGGTTCTGGCCGTCGTTGAAGAGAGCCTGTCCGGCTTGTCTGATTATCGTCGCCTGGCGGAATTGGTCGGTAAATTTTCGATTCCTCATTTTGTATTGATCAACAAGGCCGGTTTCAGTGCTGAGATCGAACATCGGATTCGTGCCGCGGCACAAGAATTCAGCGGCACGGTCATTGGTCGGATTCCGTTTGACAGAAAAATACCAAAAGCGCTCCAGGACTTGCATTCTCTGGCCGAAATGGAAGAGTATAGAACAGATATGGGAGCAGTTACTGAACGGCTCATAAAAAACGTTGGATAAAAAAAACATAACCATGCGGCCCTTGACAGGGTCGCGAACTGCCACAAGGAGCGGAAGAAGACCAATGTCAATGAAGGCTGTAGAGATCACTGATGGAATCTATTGTTTGCCGGTTAACCTGGAAAGCTACCAGTTGTTTGAGGGAATGTGGCCGATGCCGAACGGGATATCGATCAATTCCTACGTCGTTCAGGGTGAAAAAACTGCACTGATCGACCTGATTGAAGATGTCCGTGACAAACCGGCTGAATTTGAAGAGGAGTTGGGATCGATCCACTCGAAGCCAAAGATATTGATTATCTGGTGATCAATCACATGGAGCCCGACCACATCAGTTGGTTGCCCAAGTTTCACCAGAAAAACCCGAACATGGAAATTTATCTGACGGCCAAAGCTTCAGCATTGCTGAAGTCCTATTGCGGTATCGATACCAATATTCATATTGTCAAGGATGGTGATACCCTTGATCTGGGTGGCGGCAAAGTTCTGACCTTTTACGAAACCCCGAATATTCATTGGCCGGAAACAATGATGACCTATGAACAGGGCAGCGGTGTTCTGTTTTCCTGCGATGCATTCGGATCCTACGGCACATTGAACGGGGTCTATTTTGATGATCAGCTCTCGACTGAACAGCACGCCTTTTTCAAGAACGAAGCACTGCGCTATTATTCTAATATCGTCTCCAGCTTTTCGATTTTTGTCGACAAGGGGATCCGCCGCCTCAGCGATCTGGATGTCAAAATCATTGCCCCGTCGCACGGAATCATCTGGCGTGAAAATCCTCAGGCGATCATCGATTCCTACACGCGCTTTGCTTCCTATCAGGGGGAGCCGCTGAACCGGAGATCACAGTGATCTGGTCAAGTATGTACGGAAATACTGAAAAGCTGGTTAATAACATTGTCCAGGGAGTGCGTAAAGAAGGTCTGCCGGTCCATGTTCACCGTGTTCCTGATGCTCATGTCGGTGAAATTCTTGCGTCAGCCTGGAAATCATCCGGTCTGATTCTCGGGATGCCGACCTACGAATATGAGATGTTTCCCCCGATGGCCTGGGTTCTGGACATGTTCCGGCGTAAGAAAGTCTGGCACAAGAAGGTTCTGCGCTTCGGTTCCGCCGGTTGGTCCGGCGGTGCTCAGCGCGAACTGGACCATCTGACCGAAAAGATGAAGTGGGAATTCATTGATCCGATCGAATGGAAAGGTGCTCCAACCCAGGTAGAGATGGACCTGGCCCTGCAACAGAGTCAGAATCTGGCCAAAATGGTCAAAGAGTACTGCGCGAAATAAAACAGTGCAGACAGATAAAGCAATAAGGCCTGGCCGGGAAGATCCCGGTCAGGCTTTGTTGTTTCACCTGTTCCGCTTTCTTTCTCAGGAAATGTAAGCGGTTGTGTGTTGCCCCTTATCTGGTCTTTTTCCTCTGCTGGCCGGAAATGACCACTGTTGTATGACTTGATAGACTACACTATTAATATTATATTGATATTTAGATAGTTGTATGGATTGTTGTGGTCGCGGTTGAGAATCTGCGGGATACTGTTACCATGAACCTTAACCGGTCTTTCATGATTCATCGCCGGCAGATTTCATATAATCACGTTCGCTCTCAAGGAGGAAAGAATGTCAGAAGACCTGATTTTGACCCGAAAAGAGAATGGCATCGGATTTATTACTTTAAACCGGCCGGAACAGATGAACACCTTTACTCCCGACTTTGCCGAACAATTGGATGCTGCCCTATGGGCCATGGAAAATGACGACGACGTTCGGGTGGTGGTCATTGATGCCAACGGCAAGAACTTTTGCACCGGGATTTCCCTCGACCAGTTCAAGGGGAAAACTATGGGGAATACCGTGAGTTTCTCTATGGGATCGATGCCTTTTATCATACTCTGGCAAAGATGACGAAGACAACCATTGCCGCGGCCCATGGCTACACTGTCGCAAACGGAGCTGGACTGGCCTTTGGTGCAGATATAACGATTGCAGCAGAATCGGCAACGTTCGGCACAACAGCCATCAATGTCGGGCTCATTTGTCTTGGTCCCGCAGCCCCCATGGCGCAGATTATCGGTCGGAAAAACTGGTCGAAATGGTTCTCGGTGGCGATGTCTTCAGTGCGGCCGAAGCCGAGCAGCTAGGTCTGGTGAATCAGGTTGTGGCCGATGACGAGTTAAAGGATGCTGCGTTGAAAATGGCGCAAAAACTGGCAGCTAAAAGTCCGATAGCCCTGCGCATTGGGAAGGAGGGGCTGAATCGCCTGTACGACGACTCTTACGACCGCAAACTCAATATCATGGATGATCTGTTTGCGGCTATCTGTGCGGGCGATGAAGCAGAAGAAGGGATTGCGGCTTTTTTGGAGAAACGCAAACCGGGTTGGCAATAAGTACACAACAGGATCGCCTCTCGCCAAAGCAACGGGAAGAGGCGATCCTGTTTAATTTTTTGAAGTTTTTATCCTTCGATATTAACTGTTTACAGCTTTCATCTGTTCTTCAACAACCGTCAACTTGTGATGCAGGTTGACGACATTACCAATGACCAGAATTGCCGGGCGTTGAGCATCGACAGCAGCCTCAGGAAGGTTTTGAGATCGGTGATACGGACCTCCTGATCTGAACGGGATGCGTTGGACACAATGGCAACAGGCACTGTTTCGTCGACTCCCGACTCGAGCGCCAGCTGTGAAATCTGATCGGCGAAGCTTAATCCCATCAGGATAATGGTTGTGTGGTTCGGAATCTTGAGGAGCGGCAGCCAATCCGTGTTGATCTTGCAACCCGCCAGGTGGGCTGAGACAATCGACATATTGGTTGCGTACCCTCTGGCCGTTGGTGGGATTCCGGCACAGGCCGGTCCGGCCAGAGCAGAACTGATTCCACTAATCATCTCGACACTGACGCCCCGATCAATTAAATATTCAGCTTCTTCAGCACCGCGGCCGAAAATATAGGGGTCGCCGCATTTGAGTCGCGCGATTTTAAGTCCACGCTGAGCTTGCTCGTAGAGCATCTCGTTGATCTGCTCCTGCCGGGCGCTATGACAGCCCTTCTTTTTGCCGACAAAGACCTTTTCAGCCCCTTCAGGAATCATATCGAGAATATCCTGAGTCAGCAGGTGATCATACAGAACCACATCGATCTGCTGTAGGGTCTTGTAAGCTTTAAGGGTCATCAGATCGGCATCGCCAGGGCCACAGCCGATCAGGTAGACAGTTGAAAACAGGCTGAGGCACTGTTTTTCAGTCCGCTTTATGTCCCTGATTCCGCGCTCCCGCTCCTCTTTTTTGGTGGCGATCAGGTCGGCTATTTGTCCTGGGATGAAGTCCGCTATTTTATCCCTGACAAGTCGACTGACAGTCGGACTTGCGCCATCTGATGAGACGGCAATCTTGAGATCGCCAATATTCAGAATGGCAGGGAAGTAGATATTTCCCAGTTTAGGCTGGGAAACGCAGTTAAACAGAAAATTGCGCCTGGCCTTTTCCTTCACAACCATGCAGGCAACCTCAGGGTTTCCGGTTGCGTCCACAATGACGTCGGCCAGTTTCAGGTCGTCGGGACCGATCTCTTTTGTGTCATGCGAAAACCGGACCGGCCCAGTTCAGGACAGATGGTTTCGGCAATGATCGAAAAGCAGATGCCGTTTTTTTCGAGTGCCTGTGCTTTCTGCAAGGCAATTTTTCCGCCGCCGATCAGCAGAATTTCAGGATCGGTCAGCAGGGCAGGTAGCGTCCCCATAGCAAAAATCTCCCATAAAGGTGAAAAGAACAAACAGATGTTCTGTTTGCTCCGGCTCGTAAATTATTTTGGGGGAATGTGTATTACATCAGCCTGGGGAGCTGAAATGGAAAAATACGGAATCGAATAATACGTGGTAAGTGGGGTCCGGGCAAGGTTTTTTTATGATGGTCCGGTTAGACTTTTAACTGTTTGCATCGGTTCTAAAAAAACTTGTGATTTCAGGATGTTCAAAATTACATAGGAAACCGGGAAAAGATCGAAGAAAAAATAACTTGCATAACTTTCCCATTGGCTTTAAATTTTGTGCGCGCTTCTGGCATCCATTTGACATTTATCAATGGCGCAACATATATAGGGCACAGGAGAGAAGGAAGGCGGTGAAAGTCCGTCACGGTCCCGCCACTGTAACCGGAATTGAGTGATTTCCGGAAGTCAGACACTTCCTCCCGATAAGCCCGGATTGCCTGGATCTCGTGGATAGGATCATCGGGCAGTGTAAAAAAATAACGGATTAAAAGCGGAATCCCGAAACCTCACTATATGTAGGTTTTGGGATTTTTTTTTGAGGTCAAGCGTTTGCAAAAACAGATTTATCTGGTTCGGCATGGCGAAGTTGAGTCACCTGCAGGAGTCTTTCTGGGGAAGACCGATGCGGGGTTGAGTGCTGAAGGGAGAGGACACGGGGGATGGCTGGCAGAGAGATTCAAGTCTCTGCCGGTTGATCGATGCTTTTGCAGTCCTCTCCTGCGCGCTCAACAGACAGCTTCCTATATAGCCGAGCAAAAAGGTCTTAATATTGAGACCATGATGCTTTGCGGGAAATCCATTTCGGGCGTTGGGAAGGGCGCCGTTTCGATGATATTAAAGCCAGCGAGCCGAATGAAGTGCAGGATTGGTGTGAGAACCCTCTTGATTTTACCTTTCCAGAAGGAGACTCGGTTGAGTCGTTTATTGACCGGGTCGAGCGGTACTTCCATTGGTTACGGCAGCAGGATGGCGAAAACCTGCTCATAGTGACCCATGGAGGAGTGATCCGTGCATTACTTGCCTGTATTCTCAAGTTGAAGAGGGCCGACCAGTTCAAGTTTGAAGTGCTTCGCGGCTCTTTGAGTATTATCAAGCTGTTTGGAGATGAACCTATTTTGACGAGGCTGAATGATCATGGCGGATGAACAGAAGGGACGGATCGTTTATGTCAGTGGCGGCTGTCGCAGCGGTAAGAGTGCTTATGCGCAAGAACTGGCTGAATCACTGCCCGGCCACAAAGCCTATGTGGCAACCTGTCCGGTCATCGATTCTGAAATGGACGAGCGCATTGTTCGTCATCAAAAGGATCGTGAAGGGCGCAATTGGCAAACGATTGAGGCCCCTGTCGACCTTGCCGGTGCCCTTAAGGACGCTGGTGATTATGACGTTCTGCTGGTCGATTGCCTGACTCTCTGGATTAACAATCTGCTCTATGAAGCAGAGCAGAGAGAAGAAGACCTTGATGAAGATGGTGTCCGCTCTAAATGCCTTGATTTGGTTTCTGCCTGTTGCAGGCCGCACCAGACGATTATCTTTGTGTCTAACGAATTAGGGATGGGGTTGGTTCCGGCAGACAGCGTTTCGAGACGCTATCGGGACCTGGTTGGGCGATGTAACCAAATGATTGCCGAGGCCGCGGATGACGCTGTTTTTATGGTTTCCGGGCTGCCGTTGACATTAAAAAACGGAGCCGGCAGAAAGAAGAGAGCCTAGTCGAAAATGGATTTGTTAAAACAGACCGTTGCTTCCATCGAGGGGCGGAGTCAAGATGTCTATAGCCAGGCGGAAGAGAAGCTTGAAGGCTTGTCTTACTCACAGCAGTCACTTGGACGTTTGCTCGAGCTGGCAAAAGAACTGTCTTCAATGCAGAGGACGTTAACTCCTTGCGTCGATCGTAAAAAGATTGTCGTTATGGCGGGTGATCACGGAATCGCCAGACATGGAGTGAGCCGCTACCCCAAAGATGTGACCGCCCAGATGGTTCGCGCCATAGCGAGCGGAGTCAGTGGCAGTGCCGTCCTTGCCCGTCAGGCAGGAGCCGAGATCCACGCCGTCGACCTGGGAGTCGATGCCGACCTGAGTGATTTTGTCTTGAGGACGATGCATCATCGTAAAATTGCCTGGGGGACAAACGATATTCTCTGTGGTCCGGCAATGACACCTGAACAAGCGATTTCAGGTTTGGAAGCCGGAATTGCTGTGGCTATTGAATTTGCTGATGAGACAGATCTGTACGCGCCTGGCGATAAAGGGATCGGCAATACAACTCCGAGTAGCGCGGTGGTTGCAAGCCTCTGCGAAGTTCCGGTTGCCGGTGTCACCGGACGCGGGACCGGCCTCGATGATGAGCAGCTGCGGCATAAATCTCTGTGCTGGAGCGGGCACTGGATCTGAACAGGCCCGACAGCAGTGATCCCATTGATGTTTTGAGCAAGGTCGGTGGCTATGATATTGCCGGTATCGCCGGTTTGATCTTGGGAGCCGCCGCCAAAAAGAAAGCGATTATTGTCGATGGCTTTATCTCAACAGCGGGCGCACTGATCGCTTCCCGCCTGGCACCCCTTTGTTGCGATTATATGATTGCCGCCCATATGAGTGTCGAACAGGGGCACCGCATTGCCCTGGCCGACCTGGGTAAGAAGCCGTTGCTTGACTTGAACTTTCGTCTGGGAGAGGGAACCGGAGCTGCCATGGCGATGAATCTGGTTCAATCCGCTGCATCACTGATAGCCGAGGCACCGCCGGTTGAGACAGTCTATCTGCCGAACGTCGCCTGAACAAAGGGATTTATAATGAACTTACTCGATAAAACAATTGCATCGATTTCTGGACAAAACATCGATATTCGTAATCAGGCTAAGGAGCGGCTGGATCAATTGATCATGCCGCACTGGGCGCTGGGCAAATTAATGGATCTCGCTCTCGATCTGGCAGGGATGACAGAGACGGTCAAACCCGAGGTCAAGCGTAAGAGGATTGTCACCATGGCTGGTGATCACGGCATTACGGTTGCCGGTGTCAGCCAGTTCCCGACCGATGTCACTGTGAGTATGATCGCCGGATTCTTGAATGGTGTCGCTGGGGTCAACGTTCTTGCCCGTCAGGCCGGTACCGACGTCAATGTTGTCGATATGGGTGTCGCTGGTGACCTGTCAGGGTTCCCGCAAGGCGCAATTATCGATCGCAAAGTTGCACCAGGGACAAATAACTTTGCCGAGGGCCCGGCCATGAGCCGAGAGCAGGCAATTCAGGCGCTTGAAATGGTATTTCTGTCGCTCTGGAGTTCGCGGAATCAACCGATGTGTTCGGGACCGGTGATATGGGAATCGGCAATACCTCACCGAGCAGCGCCATTGTTGCGACTCTATGCGATCTTCCTGTTGCTGACGTGACCGGTCGGGGGACAGGGCTTGACGACGAGCAACTGCAAAACAAGATTGCCGTTCTGGAACAGGGGATCGCTATCAATAAACCCGATAGCAACGATCCCATTGATGTGCTGAGCAAAGTCGGTGGTTATGAAATTGCCGGAATCGCCGGTCTGATCCTTGGCGCCGCTTCGCTGAAGAAACCGGTTGTCGTTGATGGCTTCATCTCGACCGCTGGAGCTTTGCTGGCGGGGCGGATTGCTCCCAAGAGCCGTGACTACATGATTGCCTCTCACCGCAGTGTCGAAATCGGTCAGGTTGCTGCCCTGGCTGATCTGGGTAAAGAAGCTTTGCTTGATCTCGGTTTCCGCCTGGGCGAAGGAACCGGTGCGGCCGTGGCGATGAATCTGGTTGAAGGTGCTGTCGCGATTCTGACCGAGATGGCGACCTTTGCCGAAGCTGGAGTTTCTGAAGCTCTTTAGGATTGCAAAGCATGACTGCATTTTTTTCTGCCATCAGATTTCTCACGATCATCCCGGTTCCGCTGAGCTGGTGTGGTGACGAGCAGAGCTTTAACAGAAGTCCCGATTGGTATCCGTTGACCGGTTTGGCGATCGGTCTGATTATGGCCGCTTGCGACCTGCTGTTCCGCTGGTTGCTGCCGCTGCCCGTTGCCGGTGTTCTGGTGGTGGTGGGGTTGATCGCCATCTCCGGAGCTTTGCATATGGACGGTCTGGCCGATACGGCTGACGCATTCTTCAGCAGCCGTGGTCGGGAGCGGATGCTTGAGATCATGAAGGACAGCAGCGCCGGTCCCATGGGCGTGACCGCAATCGTCGTCGTCCTTTTGCTCAAAACGGCTCTGATTCTGTCCCTTCCTCCGGCGTGGCGAACAGAAACGATCATTCTCATGCCTTTGGCTGGTCGTTGCGTGATGCCGATGATCAGCAGTTGGATCCCCTATGCTCGCAGTACCGAAGGAACCGGTGCTTTTATCCAGTATGGTTCCGGGGGCAGACGCTTTGCCCTGAATCTGGGTGGAATGGCTCTGTTTTCGATTGCTCTGCTCGGTTGGGGATCGGGGCTGCTTGTTGTGGCCGTTTTTTCTTTATTGTCATGGCTGATGGGACGCTACAGTCGGCGTAAAATTGGCGGTTTTACCGGGGATACCCTGGGCGCGACCTGTGAACTGATCGAAATGGTGCCGGCCCTCTGCGTTATTGTCCTCGCCCATCAGGGAGTGATCTGATGTCTTCAATCTATAAACATGGTGGAAATTTGCGTCAGATCGCAGAAACGAGTGGCTTGCCCCGTTCCGAGCTGGTCGATTTTTCCGCCAATATCAATCCCCTGGCTTCCCGGAGTGGTTGCGGCCGCTGATCAGCTCGCAACTGAGCGAACTGATGCACTACCCTGATCCCGAGGCGGTGGAGCTGACCGAGGCGATTGCCGCGGCCAATGAAACGCCATCTGCTCAGGTTCTGGTTGCCAATGGTGCCAGTGAACTGCTGCATCTGCTGCCGCAGGTGATCGCGCCTGAAAGGGTTGTACTGCCCGTTCCCTGCTATGTTGATTATGCTGCCAGTGTTCGTAAGGCCGGTCTGGCGGTTGAACTCTTTCCGCTGTCTGCAGAGGATGGTTTTCACCTCTGTTGTCAGCGTTTGTCGAAAGTCCTGGCCCCTGGCGATCTGGTCATCATCGGTCAACCGAACAATCCGACAGGACTCCTGACCTCCAAACAGGAACTGATCGGCCTGGCTCAACAGAACCCGCAGGTTCAGTTTGTCATTGATGAATCTTTTATCGATTTTGCCGGAGCGGAACATAGTTTGCGCCGGCAGCGGCCTGGCAATGTCACTATCGTTCAGTCTCTGACAAAGTCATGGGCGATCCCGGGCTTGCGGCTGGGCTATATGCTGGCCGGGAAAACTGGTCACTGCTGTGCGTCAGAGAATCCCGGAATGGTCGGTCAACAGTCTGGCTCAGGCTGTTGGCACCAGAGCCATGAGCGACAATGAGTTCATGACCCAATCACGTTCTTTTGTGACTGAACAGCGGGACAAGTTGATTCAGAATCTGTCGCGCCTGTCCGGGTTGACCCTGTATCACAGCGATACCAACTTTGTTCTCGCCAGGGTCGAAGGGCCTGACCTGAACGGCTCGCAACTGGTCGAAAAGATGACGGCTCACGGTGTGATTCTGCGTGATTGCAGCAATTTCGCCAATCTGGGATCGGCTTATGTCCGTATCGCCGTCCGTGGAGACAAGGAACAGAACCGTTTGTTCCATGCATTACACCAGGTCATCGGGGGGAAACAGAGCAGCGTTAAAGGCTCTAAGAAGACTCCGGCGCTCATGTTTCAGGGAACCGGATCTAACGCCGGTAAAAGTGTTCTGACCGCAGCTCTGTGCCGGATTCTGAATCAGGATGGATTGAGCGTGGCCCCTTTCAAGGCCCAGAACATGTCGCTCAATTCCTGTGTCACCTTCCAGGGTGGCGAGATGGGGCGGGCTCAGGTTTTGCAGGCTCAGGCCAGCCGTCTCGATCCCGATGTGCGCATGAATCCGGTTCTGCTGAAGCCGAGCAGTGAGACCGGTTCGCAGGTGATTCTGTGCGGTAAGGTTCTTGAGACCATGGATTTTCGCGACTATGCCGGACGCCGTGAAGCGCTGTTCGGCAGGGTTCAGGAGTGTTACGACAGCCTCGCTTCGGAGCATCAGGTCATGGTGCTTGAGGGCGCGGGCAGCCCGGCCGAGATCAATCTGAAAAAGCGCGATATCGTCAACATGAACATGGCCCGTTACGCCAACGCCGGGGTCATGCTGGTGGGTGATATCGACCGCGGTGGCGTCTTCGCTTCCTTTGTCGGCAGCATGGAGCTACTCAATGAGTGGGAGCGAGGGCTGGTTAAGGGCTTTGTCATTAACCGCTTCCGGGGTGATGCAAGCCTGCTTGAAGATGCTCTCGATAAGACGACTCTGCACACCGGGAAACCCTTTTCGGGACGGTTCCCTACCTGCGTGAGCTCGGCCTGCCGGAAGAGGACTCCGTCGATTTCAAGGATGGTCTGCTGGAGACGGTCAAGGGGGCTGGAAACGTGCTCGACATCGCCCTGATCGATCTGCTCCATGTTTCGAACTTCACCGACCTGGATGCTTTGCGCATTGAGCCGGATGCTCATGTCCGCAAAGTGACCAAGGTGGCCGATCTGGGCATTCCTGACGCCATAATTTTACCTGGCAGCAAGAATGTGATTCATGATCTGGCTTACCTGCGCCAGACCGGTTTTGATCTGGCCATTCAACAACTGGCTCAAAGCGGGCAAACCGAGATCGTCGGCATCTGTGGCGGTTACCAGCTGATCGGTGGGGCGATCAACGATCCCCATGGCATAGAGTCAAGCGGCTGCGAGTGTCACGGGCTGGGTTTGTTGCCGATGGAAACGGTGCTGCAACCGGGGAAGACAACAACCCATTGTAAAGCGCTGCACCTGATTTCCGGGGAAGCTCTGTACGGTTACGAAATTCACCATGGCACCAGCCATGGCGATGCGCTGCAAGCTCTGGTCAGGCGTGAAGATGGTGAATTGATCGGCAGCTATCTGGCGGGCAAGGACTGGATCTGGGGCACCTACCTGCATGGTGTCTTTGACGCGGATGGTTTCCGGCGCTGGTTCCTCAACCGTCTGCGGGTTCGCAAGGGCTGGGATGAGAGCCGCGTCCAATCCTGCTATGACCTGGAACCGGCTCTTGATCGTCTGGCTGATCATGTCCGCGCATCGATGGATATGGATCGCATCTATCAGGTTCTGGGGCTGTGATCCCGATCTGGCTCCATGTTGTTCTGGCCGTGCTGTTGGACCTCGCCTTGGGGGACCCGCGCTGGCTTCCCCACCCGGTGGTTGCTATCGGTAAGCTGGCGCAAGGGGTTGAAGCGCCATTGCGCCAACGCTTTAGTGACCGTAACGCTGGTGTGCTGGCCGTTATCGTCGTGATCTCAATAACAGTCCTGGTGGTCACAACATGCTGGTGGGGGGCGAGCCTGATTCACCCGCTGCTGGGGGATCTGGTCAGTATTGCGTTGATCTACACCGCATTGGCCATGCAAAGCCTTCGAGGACATGCCATGGCGGTGTTTCGTCCTCTGATTGCGGGTGATCTGGTTAGCGCACGTACTCAGGTTCAGATGCTGGTCGGGCGTGACACCGATCATCTGGATGAAGCTGAAATCACCCGGGCAACAGTTGAGAGTGTGGCGGAGAATACCGTCGATGGCGTTACGTCTCCTTTGATTTTCGCCTTATTGGCCGGGGCACCGGGGGTGTTCTTTTACAAGGCGGTCAATACACTCGATTCGACCTTTGGTTATAAGAATGAACGCTATTTTCATTTCGGCTGGGCGTCGGCAAAGTTTGATGACCTGGTGAATTTCCTGCCGGCCCGCGTCAGTGCATTAATTGTCCCTTTCTCTGCTGCACTGACGGGGCTGGAAGGTAAAAAAGCCTGGCAGATTTTCATGCGTGATCGCCACAACCACCCCAGCCCGAATGGTGGACAGATTGAGTCGCCATGGCCGGAGCGATGAATCTCCGTCTGGGAGGAGAAAACAGCTATTTTGGTGAGAAGTCGTTTCGGCCTTATATGGGGGATGCCGGGCAGCCGTTGAAGGCTGAACATATCTTGCAGGTGGTGCGCTTGATGATGGTCACGTCACTGCTGGTGCTAGTCGTTGGTTTGTTGGTGCGTTGGTGTTTATTGGGGTTGTGGTGGTAGGGCGTTCAGGCATTCCCCATGATCGGGTCGCAATATCCCGTCCTTGAGGCGTCTGTCGCCGTCCCGCGACAGACGCCCAGACCGTGGGCAATGTCGGAACAAACGTAAATTGGGGATTTTAAGCTGAGACATTCTAGGGCTGTGTGACTCCACGTTGAAAGTTGTTTTGGGTATCCTGGAGCCTCATTGGCTAACGGATTTAAGTTTTTGAAGGAAAGAAAATGGCAAAAACATCCTCATATTTACCGGTAACGGTAAGGGGAAATCGACGGCCGCTTTCGGTATGGCCATGCGTGCTGCCGGGCATAGTCAATCTATTCTGGTACTGCAGTTTATGAAGTCGGATGATTCAACCGGCGAACTGGCGGGTTGCCGTGCTTTAGGGATCGAGGTAAAGCAGGTTGGCCTTGGTTTTGTTCCTCCCAAAGACAACCCCGCTTATCCAGACCACCAAAGGGCTGCTGAGGCTGGATTTGAACAAGCTGTCAGAGTGATGCAGAGTGGAGAGTACGATCTGCTGGTGCTGGATGAAATCTGCGGCGCTGTTGCTCGTGGATTTTTGGATGAAGCAACCGTTGTTAACGCAATTCGCGAGTCCTCTGCTGATATTAATATTGTCCTGACCGGGCGCAATGCGACGACCGCTATGATTGAACTGGCCGATACCGTCACTGAGATGCTTCCCCATAAGCATGCTCTTGAAGCCGGCATTCCAGCCCGAAAAGGAGTCGAGTACTGATGCCTCTTGCGACGCAACAAGGCCGCGATTGATGATCGCTGGTGCTCAGAGCGGGGTCGGAAATCGACCATCAGCCTGGGGCTGGTTGCAGCGCTCAGAAAGCGTGGTCTCAAGGTCCAGACGTTCAAGGTCGGCCCCGATTACCTTGATCCCGGCCACCTGGCTCAGGTCTCGGGGCGCCCTGTTATAACCTTGATGGCTGGATGTGTGACCGCGCCTATGTTGAACAACTCTTTCTGGAGCGCAGTGCCGATGCCGATATCTGTCTGATCGAAGGGGTCATGGGACTGTTTGACGGCAGTAGCAGTGAATCTTTAAGTGGCAGCAGCGCTGAAATATCCGCCTGGCTTCAGTGTCCTGTGGCTCTGGTGGTCAACACCCACGGTATGGCCCGCAGTGTTGCCGCTCTGGTGAAGGGGTACAACGAGCTTGAAGATGAGGTCTGTCTGGCCGGTGTGATTGCCAACCGCTGCGGGTCAGCCAGTCATGCAGGCCTGTTGGATAGCGCCTTGCGCAGTGCCGCTCAACCTCCCTTGTTCGGTGCGGTCAAGCGTGACAGTTTGCCGCTGCTGTCGAGCCGCCACCTGGGGTTGATCTCGGCAGTGGAACAGGGACTGGAAGCCGACAGGGTCGAAGCCTTGGGGCAGGCAATTGAGGAGCAGCTCGATCTCGACCTGTTGCTTGAACAGGCCGCTCAGGCAGCGCCGCTCTCGGCATCGGCTGCCAAACCTGAACAGGAAACCCGAGGTGCTGTCGTCAGGCTGGCTGTTGCCAGGGATGAGGCTTTTCAGTTCTATTATCCCGATTTTTTCGATTGCCTGGAGGCGCTGAACTGTGAGCCGGTCTTTTTTTCACCTTTGCGGGATAGTGTTGTGCCGGAAAATGTCGACGGCCTCTATCTGGGTGGAGGTTATCCCGAGGTGCAGGCCGAACGGCTGGCGAACAATGGTGCGATGCTGGACAGTATCCGCTCCTTCTGCGCCGGCGGTAAACCTGTCTACGCTGAGTGCGGGGGGTTAATCTATCTGACCCAAGGGGTGGAACAGGATGGCCGGCGATATGCTTTTGTCGGTGAATTGCCGGTCTGGGCGCGGATGCTGGAAAACGCAAGGCTTTGGGGTATGTCGAAGCCTGTCTGACACAGGATTCTCTGTTTGGAAAGCAGGGGGAACTGCTTCGCGGTCACGAATTTCATTACTCTGAGCTGATCGAATCGCCGGTAGGGATCGATGGCTGGCGGTCGGTCTATCAGTTGAAGCGGAAACGGAGCGGCAAGCTGCGTGAGGAAGGTTACCAGCGTGGCCATGTGCTGGCCAGCTACGCCCATCTCCACCTGGCGTCAAAGCCGGCGGCATTGAGGTGGTTTGTGGATAAAATGAGGAATTAGAGGTTTGATCATCGCTCAATCTCCCTGACCGGGATTTTTGATTCCCGCTCCTCGGTCCCCTGAATTCAGGCATAAAAGAGCAGGTGCCCGACAGGGAGGATGAGGCTGCAAGCGATCCCTCAAAGTTATCGTAATTTATCAAGAACCCTGAATAAAGGATTTAACGTGGACAATACAAACAGACCATTGATTTACGCTCTGTTGGACAACCCTGTCAGCGGGCAGGAGATCGAAGATCGCTCCTTTGCTCAAATTGACGCTGAAGCGCAGGCGCATAATCACTCCCCGATCAGTGCAGGTTGTGCGCAGGTTGATTCACACCACCGCTGATTTCGCCATGAGCGATCTGACTCGCTTTTCTGCTGATGCCATTGAATCGGCCCGGGCGGGTTTAGAGGCGGGCGGAACAATTTATGCGGACAGCAACATGATCCGCTCCGGCCTGTCGATCCCGCGTTTGAAAAGGATGAACAGCCGTTACGAACGTGAATCGATCCTGTGCCACGTGGCCGATGACGATATCGCTGCCGAAGCGCGTAAAACCGGTCTTCCACGCTCGTACTTCGCCATGCGTAAAGCGGGCAGAAAGCTGAATGGCGGGATTGTTCTGATCGGTAACGCCCCGGTCGCTCTGCTGGAACTTAATCGCATGGCGCGCGAAGAGAATATCCGTCCGGCTCTGGTTATCGGAATGCCGGTCGGTTTTGTTCATGTTCTGGAAAGTAAGGAAGAGCTTGTGGCTTCGGACCTTCCTTATGTTGTGCTGGATGGCCGACGCGGAGGCAGCCCATTGGCTGTTGCCGCTCTGCATGCCATCTGTATGTTGGAAGACTGATTGTCAGCATGACTTTCTTTGTGCCGGGGCCCCAGCACTAAGATATTTCATGGTTGGATAATCAGTGCCATTTATATTGTTTTTGGAGATCTTTAAATAATGATGAAAATAAAGAAGAAATTGATGCTGGCCTTGCTGATAACAGGAGTATGCACCATGATGATGACCGCCTGCAGTACCCCAAAAGCGGTAAAGAACGCCGAGAAGCCAGCACTGGTGCTGGTGGCTTTCGGCACATCCGTAGATTCCGCCCGTCAGGTCTTTGATTACATCGATCAGCAGGCCAGGAAGCGTTATGCCGGGTACGACCTGCGCTGGGCTTTTACTTCACAGTTTATTATCGACAAGCTGAAGAAGCAGGGGTTGTCACTCAGAATGTTGAAGACGTTGTTGCCGACTTGCGTAAAGAAGGCAAGACCAATGTTGTTTCCAGAGTCTGCATGTTGTTCCCGGCGAGGAATATAAAAGTGTCACTGAAGTTGATATGAGTGGACTCAATGTCGCTTTTGGTGATGCTCTGATGACCAGTGATGAAGATATTGCCGCAGTGGTCAAGGCGCTTGGAAGGCAGATCGATCCCAAACAACCGACCGTTGTTGTTGCTCATGGCAACGATAAACATCTGCCCTTTAATGACCAGCTGGTTGCTCTGTCGGCAGTGATTGAGAAACAGTACCCGAATCTGGTTGTTGCCAGTGTCGAAGGCCTGCCCGGCATCGAACCGTTACAGCGGATCAAAAAATTGAGCGCCACAGAGGGTTCGGTTAAATTCATTCCGCTGATGATCGTTGCCGGTGACCACATCATGAATGATGTCATGGGTGAAGAGGAAGACAGCTGGAAGCAGATTATTCAGGCTCGGAAAACTGAAGGGACAAAGTCTCTGGGTTGGAATGACGAGATCCTTGATATTTACTTCAGCCACATGGATAAAGCGATTCAATCGCTCTAGAAAGAACGCGGTTAACTGATTTTATGCGTTTGCTACTCATTGTATTGCTCCTCGCTCTTTGCGGGCAGGAATCGTCAATTGCCTCCGTCTCCCCGGTTGGGGGGCGGAGGTTAAGGCGTCAGCGGTCGTTCAGACTGGCACAGAACAGACCGAACTGGTCGTCACACAACCTGTTGCAGCAAAACGTTACAAACCGGAAGGAAAAACCGCTAAGACCTTCGCGGCAGAGCGCAAAAAAACACGCAGCTCATCAGCCTATCAGAGTTGGAAGCGGCGGTTGTCGTTCTGGCCCCGTAAAGGTTTTTTGCTGCTGGAGTTGTCACTGTTTATCACGTTGGGTGTCTTTATCGGTCAGATTCTCGAAGTCTCAGGCAGTATGAGATTTTTATCTGTTTTGACCCTGCCGCTAACGGCTCTGGGAAAAATCCGCCGTGAAGCGGGGCCGGCGTTTCTGATGGCTTTTCAATCGGGCGCAGTTGCCAACAGTATGTTGGTGGCTCAACGCGATTCCGGATCACTGAATAACCGCGAACTGTACACCTCGATCTATGTCGTCTCCGCCTTGTCGCTCTTTGCCCATCTGCCGACCTTTGTCGTGCCGATCGGGGTTGCCTTTGGCTGGGAAGCAACCATCGCTCTGTTTTCAGTACGCTTCTCAGCCATCGCCATCCAGGTCGTCGTCACTCTGGTCCTGTCGCGCCTGTTTGTCGAGCGTTTGTTTCCTTCATTCGCAACCACACTGAAGCTGCAAGCGGAAACAGAAGTGCGCCAGCCGCGCCAGCGTCAAGGGGGGTTCTGGACCACAGTCTGGAAGCGTTCTCACAAAACGCTCAGGCGCCTGTTGATCTATCTGATCCCGACCTTTATCTGTATGGCAACACTGGAGTATCTCGGATTTTCAAATGGCTGTCGACAACCATGCCGTCACTTTTTCATTTTCATTTCTGCCGGTCGAATCGGTTGCCATCATCCCGGCTCAGGCCTTGAGCCTGTACAACGGGGCGATTGCTGCAGCCAACTTTATCGATGCCGGACAGATCAGCGTTCATCAGGCGGTCATCATTATCCTGTTTGGTTCGATGGTGACCGCTCCAGTACGGACGTTACGCCACGCCTTACCGACCTACATTGCTATTCTTGGAGCACGACCGGGGATGTTTATGGCGATCTCGGCTCAGGTGATCCGTATGTCTTTTCTTTTACTCTGTACCATCGCTCTTATGTATTACTGGCGCTAGGAAACAATTATGTCGTATGAAAATGCACAGCCCGGTCACTTTTACGCTGTCGGGGTCGGTCCCGGTGACCCTGAACTGGTCACGTTGAAAACTGCTCATCTGGTCAAAACCGCAGATGTCGTTTTTGCCCCGCAGTCGAAAGCATCAAAAAACAGTATCGCTCTGCAGGCTGTTGCTCCCTTGCTGGATGGGCAGGAGATTGTCATCACCCAGTATCCCATGGTCCGCGATAATCGTGCCACCCGTGAGCATTGGCAGAGGATTGCTGCTGATGTAGTCAAGCGCTGCAAAGCTGGTCAGTCCGTGGTTCAGGTCACATTGGGTGACCCGATGATCTTCGCCACCAGCTCATATCTGATGGATGCTCTGGCTGAAAACCTGCCACAGGAAAACATCCATGCGACGCCTGGAATCAGTGCCTTCCAGATGGTCGCCAGTTGTTTCAATCGGCCCTTGACCCTGCAGGAGGATCGCCTCTTGATCATGTCTGCAACCGATCTGGTCGCCGTTGAGCGCGCCCTAGGCGAGTGTGAGACCCTGGTCCTGTTTAAGGCGGCGGGAGACCTGCCCGCTCTGCTTGGATTGCTGAAAAAGCATAACCTGCTTCACTGCGCCAAACTGGTGAGCGCCGGTGGCCAGGGAGAACATGAAGTTCGGGTGGCCGATCTGAGTCGGTGGGAACAGACCAGGCTCGGCTACATGACAACCATGATTATCCATATCGGCGAGAAAAGCTGGCAGGAAGAGGACGCTGTCAGTTGAAATGGGGTTTGACCACGGGGACCTGCGCCGCTCTGGCGACCAAAGCCGCTGTTCTGCTGCTGGTGAAAGGGGTCCGTTCCGAGAGTGTTTCTGTCGTGTTGCCTGACGGTAAAGAGATTGAATATCCGCTTCAACAGCTCTCCCTCGACGGTCAGGTAGCCACAGCGACAGTGATCAAGGATGCGGGAGACGATCCTGATGTCACCCATGGGACGGAACTGACGGCATCTGTAAGCCTGAACGATCTGCATGAGGTGCGTTTTTTTGCCGGTCATGGGGTCGGTACGGTCACCCGCGCCGGTCTGTCGATTCCCCCCGGCGAGCCGGCGATTAACCCTGGTCCGCGCAAGATGATTCGAGCGGCCGTTGAAGAGGTCACAGCTTTTGGTGTCGATGTGACCATTTCGGTTCCGAAGGGGGTCGAACTGGCGCAGAAGACCTTCAATCCCAGATTGGGGATCGAAGGGGGGATCTCCATTCTTGGAACAACCGGACGAGTGCGCCCCTTCAGTGCCGATGCCTTGCGGGAATCACTGAAATGTGCGCTCGATGTCTTTCTGGCTGCTGGTTTGAGCGACATTGTCCTGGCTCCAGGGAATATGGGCAATGGTGCTGCTCTGGATTATTTCAGGGTGAAACCGGAACAGATTGTTGATGTCAGCAACGAGTGGGGCTACATGCTCCAACTGGCAGAACACAGCGACTTGGAGCGGATGCTGATCGTTGGCCATCCGGGCAAGTTGGGTAAATTGGCCATGGGGCAGTGGCAGACCCACTCCTCATATTCAACCAGCGCCGTCCCATATATTACTGAACTGGGGAGCGACCTGCTACCGCAGAGGGAGGAGGAAGCCAACACGGTTGAGGATCTGTTCATGACCATGTTGAGTCCTCCTCAGCGTGATCTGCTGGGGCATCGGTTGGCCCAAGCGATATCGTTAAGAATAGCAGAAACCTATTCAGGGCTGCCGACACCTGTGGTCGTGCTGATCAATCTCAAGCGAGAAATTCTTGGTTTCTCTGGTGATATCGAGGCCTGGAGGATTTAAGCATGAAAAGCATGAGAACGATTAAAATTATCGGTTGCGGCCCAGGTCATCCAGAGTATCTGACGGGGGAGGCGAGCAAAGCGGTAAGGAACGCCGATCTGCTTGTCGGAGCAGGTCATTTGTTGGATCTGTTTCCCAGGCACAGATGTTGTCGACTTCAGGTCAGCGACACGATGGCCGGTATCCTGGATCAGGTTGAAGCCTGGATATGGAAAAGGTCTGTGTGCTGGTGTCCGGTGATCCCGGACTGTTCAGCCTGGCCCGATTGTTTATCAATCGTTTTGGCCGTGAGCGCTGTCAGGTCATTCCTGGAATCAGTTCCATACAACTTGCTTGTGCCCGCCTTGCCATCAGCTGGAATGATCTGAAAATAATCAGCGGCCATGGGCGCACTCCTGATGCCGACCTGGAAAGCCTGCGCCGGTCTGACAAGACCGCCATGCTGGCAGGGGATGATGCCGCTATTCACTGGTTGGCCGACCAGTGGCGGCAACTGGGCGATGATTTTCTGGTGGCGAGTTGCGAAGATTTGTCTCTGGCAACAGAGCAGGTGCGTTATTTCGATCGGGTTGAAGACTTGTTGGCAGCCAAGCTGCCTTCGAGGACCATTCTGTTTTTATGTCGTAAAGAGATTCTGCTATGACCGCCGGAATTTTCTACGCCCTTGGTCTCGGCCCCGGCGAGCCGGAGTTATTGACCCTGAAAGCTGTACGCTTGCTGCGCGAAAGCCCGTGCATCTATGTCCCTTTTTCGCGTCTGTCGACTCAGACTTGGGGTGCTGACGCTGTTGAGCTCTATGCTCGAAAAGACGCCGAAGTCAGTGATGTCTCTTTTTCCCTGGGACAGGACAGTGCTGCCCGGCAGCGACACTGGCGCAACACGGCAGGAGCGATTATCGACCAATTACAGCAGGGCAGGGATGTTGTTTTTGTGACTCTGGGAGATCCGCTGCTTTACTCCACGGCGATCTATCTGATTCGCGCACTGCGCGATCAGTGGCCGGACATCACTATCGAGATCGTCCCCGGAGTCAGTGCCTACAGTCACTGTGCCGCGCTGACCGGATTCCCCTGGGCGAAGGGATCCAACCGGTCACAATACTGCCGACCGTTACCGCTATGGCGGATCTGCAGTCTGCTATTGAGCGGGGCGGGACACTGGTCTTGATGAAGATCGGCCGTTATTTACCTGAAATCATCGATCTGCTGGACGATAACGACTTGCTTGGTCAATCTGTCTTTGTCGCCCGGGCCGGACTGCCGGACCAGCGTGTCGAGACCGATTTGCGCAGGTTGCGCGGAGCCGCTTCCGCAACCGGTAACCTGGCGATTATTCTTATACATACGGAGAAAGATTAACATGAAAGTCTATTTTGTCGGAGCCGGTCCCGGAGATCCTGAACTGCTGACAATTAAAGGGCAGCGCTTGCTCAGTCAAAGCCCGATCTGCATTTATGCCGGTTCACTGGTGGCACCCGAAGTGGTGGCGGTCGCTCCTGAAGGGGCTGAGCTTCATGATTCGGCCGGAATGACACTGGAAGAGATGGAAGTGGTCTTCCAGAAAGCCAAAGATCAGGACGTCGATCTGGTTCGTTTGCATACCGGCGATCCATCGATTTACGGTGCCATCCGAGAGCAGATGAACAGCCTTGATCGCATGGGCATCGAATATGAAGTGGTTCCCGGTATCAGTTCTTTCAGGCCGCTGCCGCAACCTTGAAAACTGAACTGACCGCACCGGAGGTTCCCAGACGATTATTCTCAGTCGTACCTCGGGCCGGACACCGATGCCGGAAAGGAAGAGCTTGAACATCTGGCGCAGACACGTTCCACTCTCTGCCTTTTCTGTCTGTTCATAAAATGGCGGCGGTCGCTGACGAACTGGCTCAATGGTATGGAGCTGATTGTCCTATCGCCGTTGTCTTCCACGCGTCCTGGCCCGATGAGCAGGTGATTCGTGGCACGCTGACCGATATCGCCCAAAAGGTGGAAGAAGCCGGGATTAAAAAGACCGCGATGATCGTTGTCGGTCGGGCTCTGTCGCGTGATATCCCGGTGTCCAAGCTTTATCATCAATCATTCACTCATGGTTATCGTCAGGGGACTGGGGAATGAAGCTCGCGGCGATTACATTTTCGCCCCAGGGTGTGAATGTCTGCCGGCAGTTGCAGCGCCAGATGAGCGACTTACATCTGTATGTCCATGATGCCATCGATTTGCCTGAAGGGGCGACCCCTTTTTCCCGGGTGATGCAACTGACTCCTGAAATTTTCGCTCAGTATCATGGGCTGATCTACGTTGCTCCCTGTGGTGTGGTTGTACGCTCCCTGGCGTCCTCGGTCGAAAGTAAATTATCTGATCCGGCCGTTGTCATGGTCGATGTCGGTGGCCGTCATGTCGTCAGTCTGCTCAGCGGGCACGAAGGTGGGGCCAATGATCTGGCGATTCGGGTCGCCAATATCATTGACGCCGAACCGGTCATTTCAACCACAACTGAGGCGGTCAAGGATCTGATCGTCGGCATCGGTTGTCGTAAAGGCAAGGGGAAAGATGAAATTATCCAGGCAGTTAAGACTGTTTTGGCTCAGGCTGACTTGCCGCTTGAACAGGTACGATATCTGGCCTCGGCTGATGTGAAAGCACATGAAACAGGTCTTCTGCAGGCTGCTGAAGAGCTGGGCATTCCACTGCGTATTATCAGCAGCGAGTCGATCTGTCAGTGTCGGACTGAGTTCAGTTGTTCGGAATTTGTACAGGAGCAGGTTAAATTACCCGCAGTTGCCGAACCGGCAGCACTATTAGCAGGAAGGAGGACGTCATTAATTATTCAAAGACAGGCTCTGAGCGGGATCACCGTTGCAGTCGCCAAGGAAAACTGTTTGTCGTTGGTTTAGGGCCGGGGAACCCTCTGGATCGTACCAAGCGCGCTGAGCAAGCCATCATGGCCAGTTCGGTTGTTGTCGGCTACGGACCATACGTCGAATCGATTGCTGATCTCTGTGAAGGCAGGGAAACCATGACGTCCGGCATGATGAAGGAATCCGAGCGCTGTGGCACGGCCTTGAGCAGAGCCGTTGAGGGACAGGTCGTTTCTCTGGTTTCATCAGGCGATTCAGGCGTCTATGGCATGGCCGGTCTGGCCATGGAGATGGCCGAAGCGGAAGCTCTGGATATTGATATCGAGGTGATTCCAGGGGTCAGTGCGGCCAACGCGGCGGCTTCGCAATTGGGGGCACCGTTGATGCTCGATTCGGCGACCATCAGTTTAAGCGATCTGCTGGTTCCCTGGGAGCAGATTGTCACCAGACTGAAGGCGGTCGCTGCGGCTGATATGGTTGTTTCTCTCTACAATCCGCGCAGTAAAAAGCGGGTGAAGCATCTGGTCGAAGCTGCTGAGATTTTCCGCCAGCAGCGTCCGGGAACCACACCGGTTGGTATTGTGACCGCCGCCTGCGACCCCGATCAGGAAATCATTTACAGCGATCTGGACCACTTTCTCGATGAAGAGATCGGCATGCGTTCTCTGGTGATCATCGGCAACACCAGTACGCGAATCATCGATGGGCGCATGGTGACACCACGGGGTTACTACAAGTGATTCTGTTACTGGGCGGGACCAGTGAAACAGCGGAGCTGGCAGAGGCTTTAGCCGAGGCTTGTGGGTTGAAAGTGCTGGTATCGACGGCAACCGATGCCGAATTGGCCGTTGGGCGGCATGAGTTGATCAGTCGCCGCTGTGGTCGTCTCAACGAAGGTGAAATGTGTGCCTTGGTCAAAGAACTTGGAGTGCGGGCTATTGTCGACGGGGCCCATCCCTTTGCCATTGATCTGCACCTGACCGCAGATCGGGTCGCACTGAAAACGGCCGTTCCGTTGCTTCGCTTTCAGCGCAGCAAATCTGACCTGTCCAGTGATAATATCCATTATGTTGATACTCACGACGCAGCTGCCGCATTGGCCGCTTCGTTGTCGTTACCGATCCTGCTGACAACCGGTTCGCGTAATCTGGCGCCCTATGTCAAAGCAACAGAACAGGCAGATGTCCCCTTGTTTGCCAGGGTTCTCCCGCATCCCGATTCTGTGGCCGCCTGTGATGAAGCCGCTCTGTCCGAGGAGAACCGGATATTTGCCCGCGGCCCGTTCACGACCGAGGCAACGAGCCGTCTTCTTCAAGGTTTGAATATCGGCGTCCTGATCACCAAGGAGAGCGGTCAGCAGGGCGGTTTCCTGAAAAA
>LQAH01000060.1_pt1 | contig 47183 bp, 57 predicted proteins | sample 1535791 | NCBI WGS metagenome assembly LQAH01 (sample SAMN04331585, study PRJNA305678) | bioreactor metagenome | isolation source: bioreactor_4 inoculated with Wadden Sea sediment 2nd replicate of a... | place: Germany:Bremen
GGACGGGCCGTCCTCAAACGTTTCCCTATTCGGTCTTGCTCCGGATGGGGTTTACCGAGCTTTCGACGTCACCGCCGAAACTGGTGAGCTCTTACCTCACCTTTTCACCCTTACTTCACCATACCGCCGTAAACGGCACTAACAGGTGAAGCGGTCTCCTCTCTGTGGCACTATCCCTGGGGTCACCCCCGGTTCCCGTTAAGAACCATCCTGCCCTGCGGAGCCCGGACTTTCCTCCCCCCGAATTCTTCAGACGACGACAGGTAAACCGGCCGTAACCATCTGAATCTGAGCGGCGATCATCTGTCCTTCTTCAACCAAATTTTTAAACCGTGACAAGCTGTTGCTAAACTTCCTGGTCGACATACAGAATGCGGTTGCAATGCGGACAGGTTTGCAGTTCTGTAATTTTAAGCAACTTATTAAACTGCTGCGGAGGAAGTTGCATATTACACCCCAGACAAGCACCGTTGCGAGCACAGGCCAGGGCCAGACCGGCCCGACGTTTAAACAGGGTCTGGTATTTACGCAACAGCGAGGAAGGCAGTTCAGCAGCCACTTTTTCCCGTGCCTCAGTTCGCTTCAACAGAATTTCCTCCGACTCATTCAGCAGAATCGTCAGCTCTTCACCGCGCGCACTTGAATTTTCTTTGATCGATGCAAGTTCAGTCTCTTTTCCTGACGATCACTGTCCAGAGTCGCGATTTCCTGCTGTTTTGCCTGAACCTGTTCTTCGAGGTCCTTGTTCGACTTCTTAGCCACATCAATTTCCTTCAGAACCGCGACATATTCTTTCTGGGTCTGAATTTCCGGCAGGCGGGCCTCTACTCTGACCACATTATCACGCTCCTTGAGCAGATCCTGTTGCAGCTGAGCTTCCGCTTGTTTGAGCAGAGCAATTTCATCGCCCAACTGATCCAGCATCGACTCAACTCGGTTTGCCTCTTCATCAAAAGAGCTCAACTCATCACGATACCCTTGTCGGGTTGCTTCAATGGAACTGATTTCCTGGTCGATTTCCTGCAAATCTCGCAGCAGGTTTAATTTGTTTTGCACGTTATAGCCTCCATGTTCTAGTGCGCAACGCTACCCTTAAGTGAAGGTAACGAACGGATCCTTTTCGGTTTCCAACTCAAAAATATCTATTAAATAATGACGTTCCGTCAAAACAGCTCTCAACCTCCGTGCCAGCTCTGTCACCATGAGCTGTTCCGTGGCAAAATGTCCGGCATCGATCAACGCAACACCTTCGTCACGAGCGCGTTGTGCCTCGTGAAATTTGATGTCACCGGTCACCAGGCAATCCGCCCCCAGGCGAACAGCATCACTGTAAGTAGACATGCCACTGCCACCACACACGGCAACTCTGGTCATCATATCGTCTGCGTTCCCCACCAGGCGTAATGTCTCCGCTCCCAGCCGTTCCTTGACCTGTCCGGCGAAATCACGCAGCGAACAAGGGCTGTCCAGTCTCCCGATCCGGCCGAGCCCGGTTTTGGAAAAGCTATTGCTCAGCGGGATCAAATCGTACGCAACTTCTTCGTAAGGATGAGCTTTCAACATGCGATTGACCGCTTTGCTGATACCACGGGTCGGTACGATCGTTTCAAGTCGTATTTCGTCTGTTTCTTCAAATTCACCAGCAGTCCCGATGAATGGCTGCGATCTATCGTCTCCACGGAAAGTGCCCGTGCCGGCAGTGCGAAAGGAACAGCGATCGTAATCCCCAACCTGACCAGCACCTGCTGCAAACAGGGCCTCCATAACATCAGCCTCGTGGCCCTCAGGAACATAAACAACCAGCTTATGAAACTGGTCGCGCAGCGGTCGTTCAAGCGGCTGCAGGTCGCGTAATTGAAGACGCGCTGCGAGCCAGTCATTCAAGCCATCTTCAGCTCGATCCAGATTGGTATGGGCACTGGCAATGGCAATGTTGTTTTGATGGCCCGGAACAGAATACGTCCCGTGGAATCGGTCGGAGTCAGGCGTTTCAGGGCTCTGAAAATAAGCGGATGGTGAGAAATAATCATTTGAGCGTTGCGGCGTTGTGCTTCTTCGATGGCGGGATCTTCAACGTCAAGGCAGACAAGAATTCTGCTGACCTCAACCTGCGGATCGCCGACCTGCAGACCGACATTATCCCAATCTTCAGCGAGATAAGGCGGATAAAGATGATTAAGGGCACCGATAACGTCGCTCAAACAGGCTGTTTTCTGCTTAGCCATGTGTCACTCTCCACAAAAAGAAAGAGTGCACCGATTTTCGGTGCACTCTCTATTTATCTGGATTCCCCCCTTGGCGAATTGTTCCGCAATCTCTACGCCGCTCCATTCATCAATCCCCGGAGGCGTTAACCATGTCGATATGTTGATGCAGTTCAATCCAATTCCTCAGCATTTCTTACAGCATAATTTCGTGAAGATGGTGGGCCCACGAGGACTCGAACCTCGGACCAGCCGGTTATGAGCCGGCGGCTCTAACCAACTGAGCTATAGGCCCTTCACGAAACAAAGACAATATGAAAAACGACCGACTGCTGTCAAGAAACTTTTCACAAAAATGACAACAATCGGCTTTTCGTCACTTATTCAGTTGCGGCAAACCCTTTAAGCCGTTTCGCCCGGCTGGGATGACGCAGTTTTCTCAGGGCCTTCGCCTCGATCTGACGAATCCGCTCCCGGGTAACGTTGAAATCCTGCCCAACTTCTTCGAGAGTATGATCCGATTTTTCACCGATCCCGAAACGCATCCTTAAGACCTTCTCTTCGCGTGGAGTCAAGGAGCTTAAAACCCTGGAGTCTGATCAGACAGGTTCCCCTTGATGACAGCTTCAAGCGGCGAGACAACCCCCTTGTCCTCGATAAAATCTCCCAGCGACGAATCTTCCTCCTCACCGATCGGCGTCTCCAGACTGATCGGCTCCTTGGCGATTTTCAACACCCGCCGAACCTTGTCGAGGGGCAAGTCCATGCGCTCGGCGATTTCTTCGGGAGTCGGCTCACGCCCGCATTCCTGAACCAGCTGGCGGGTGGTCCGAATCAGCTTGTTGATCGTTTCGATCATGTGAACCGGAATTCGAATGGTCCGAGCCTGATCGGCAATGGCACGAGTAATCGCCTGGCGAATCCACCAGGTTGCATAGGTCGAAAACTTGTAACCGCGCCGGTATTCGAACTTGTCAACCGCCTTCATCAGGCCGATATTCCCCTCCTGGATCAGGTCGAGGAATTGCAGTCCGCGATTGGTATATTTCTTGGCAATCGAAACAACCAGACGCAGGTTGGCTTCGATCAGCTCAGCTTTGGCCTTTTTCGCAATCCATTCCCCTTTGTAGACTTCCTTGAGGTATTCAAGCAGGTCCGCCGGTTCAAAACCTGATTCTTCCTTGACACGTTTGAATTTACGCTCAGCGGCCTGAAGGCGCTTTTCAACCGACAGCAACACATCGCCGGACACGGCCAACTCTCCAGCAACGGCGTGAGCGTCATCGTCACTCTGACGCATACGGGTCAGATATTCACTGATTTCACTATAGGGCCGGCTGACCTTTTTTTCGCAATCAGCAATTTCGGCCTGCCCTTTCTTGACCTGCTTGCCCATCTCTTTAAGTCGGTCGACCACTTTGGCCACCTGAAAATCCTTAAGCCGGACTTCACGCAACAGTTCAATCATCTTGTCGCGTGCGACAGATTCCTCTTTCTCCAGGGCCGCGCGTTTTTTCTGGGTCACTTCCCCCTGAAGCGCGTCCACAATCCCACTGATTTCCTCATCCAGAGGAACCAGTTTTTCCAAAAGCTCCATAAGCCGTTCACGTTGCTTGCCCTCGGCTTCGCCACCTTCCTCGTCATCGTAGTCACGCGTGATGTCCGATACACCAATCTGCCCTTTTTCCAGACGTTGGAGCAGTTGCAACACTTCATGAGCGGCAATCGGGGTACGCATGACAACCTTGGTCACCAACGCCTCCCCCTCTTCGATCCGTTTGGCGATTTCCACCTCGCCCTCGCGGGTCAGAAGTGCCACCTGTCCCATTTCGCGCAGATACATGCGAACCGGATCGCTGGTTCGTCCCAGAGTTCCAGCTTCAAGTTCAACTTCCCCATCGTCATCATCTGAGGAATCGTCATCTTTGGGGTTGGACGCCTTGCTGTCAGAATCAACAATTTCGATATCCATATCACCAAACATGCTCATAACATCTTCCAGCTGTTCCGATGAAACCATATTGGCCGGTAATATGTCATTAACCTCGTCATAGGTCAGGAAACCCTTTTCCTTGCCTAATTCAATGAGCTGTTGCACCTCTTCAGGATTTGTCTTCTTTGCCATCAGGTCTTGTTCTCCTCTGCCTTTGAATATATATGCAGACTTATATTTTTACTAAGTGTAACCGCTTGTTCAGTTTTTTAAACTACTTCGATATTTTTTTTCGTATAATGCCAGGTTTCCCTCGATCATCTCCTGGGAAGTTCCGGTTTGCCCCTCACCGTCGAGCTCTGACTTTCACCTGCAGGTCAACCAATTCATAGGTCAATTCTTTGGCCAGTGTGACATCGTTCTTCTGTTCAGCCGCCGGAATCAATGTCCTGCGCAGCTCTTCAATACGTGTCATCAAGGCCTGCTTTTTCTCCTGCCACAGGCAATCGTCGACCATCTGTTCTACATTTTCACTGTACTCGTATTTATTCACTTGCTGTAATCGCAACCATAAACCTTTTTCTCCGGCTCGATATCAACGTCCAGGGCAGCCACGTCAGCATCAGAAGTCGTCAGATTCTCAATCAGCATCTGCGCAAAAGCAACAGCGTCAGGATGCGCCAAGAGCGCGGGCCCCCTGCTTCAACGAATTTATCCCGCGCAGTCTGACTACAGCTGAGCAGACACAATAAAGTCTCCTCGTGACGACTCCAGCCGCTCTGAACCGTGCCCGCGCGTCCCGACTCCGGTGCTCCGGCAACGTCGGCCCTCTCTCCCGGCATATCGATCGGCATATAATCATCAAACGGCGGCAGGACCTGATCGTCATATGGAAATGGTTCAACCGGCTCAGACCGGTATTGCGCCCCTGCGGGAGAGGAAGACACCATTTTCTTCTCTTTAGGCTTAGGCTTCATGCTCTTGAGAACATCGAGTTCAATACCGCTGTACTGGGCCAATTCTTTAATATACAGGTCCTTTTCCAACGTACTGCTCAGTGCATGGATCTGCTCCAGCACCTTTTCAGCCGCCGAGGCTTTTTCCTCCACTGTCGTAGCGCCGTCCAGGCAGTCTTCCATAAACACATCCATCACCGGACGCGCTTCAGCCAAGCGTTCGCCAAAAGCAGCGGCACCGAACTGCCGGATGAAAGAATCGGGATCTTCTCCGCCCGGCAGCGTTATGACAACCGCCGGGACAGCCTCTTCCTGCAGAACCTTCATGGCCTTGAAAGTCGCCTGTCTTCCCGCTTCGTCCTGGTCGAACAGTAACACCACCCGCTTGATATAGCGTTTGAGCAAACACGCATGGTCGACGGTCAACGCCGTTCCGCAGGTCGCCACAACCTGGGGATACCCAGCCCGATAAAGAGCCAGCTGATCAAAATATCCTTCGACCAGTATGACCTCATGACTTTTGCGCATCTCCTGCGTGCCTGGTATAGCCCAAACAGAACCCGCCCCTTGTGATAAACAGGCGATTCTGGAGAATTGATATATTTGGGTTTACTGTCGTCAAGCACGCGCCCGGCAAAGGCCACGACCCGACCCGACACATCATAAATCGGAAAGATCAGTCGACCGCGGAACAGATCGTAATCCCCTCTGTTCTGCTTGCCTGGTCGAATCAAACCCAGCGAACGGGCATCCTCTGCCAGACACCCTTCAGCTTCGAGATGCTCCTTCAGCCCCTCCCAACTATTGAGCGAATAACCGATCTGATACTCTTCCGCCGCTTTGCGCCGATAACCACGCCGAGCCAGGTAAGTGCGCGCAACCTCTCCGGCCGGATGTTCCATCAACAGCTTATGAAAATACTCCGCCGCGACCTCATTGACCCGAAAAAGCCGCTCACGGGCCCTGCGGCGCTGATCTTCTTCGGGAGAGACCGGGCGCTCCTCAATCGTGACACCAACCTCTGCCGCCAGTTTTTTACAGGCATCCCGAAATCCCAGGCCTTCAAAATGCATCAGCAATGAAATCGCATGGCCATCAGCACTGCAGCCAAAGCAGTGATAACGCTGACGCGAACTGTTGACATTAAACGAAGGCGTTTTTTCGTTATGAAAGGGGCAGCAGCCCATATTATTGACGCCGGTCCGCTTCAAGGTCATATAGCGCGAAGCAAGTTCGACAATATCGACCCGATCAAGAATCTGCTCAATCGTTTCATCAGGAATAAGTGCCATCAGTTCCCCAACTCGGCAATGGTGATATTCTCCCCCCCTGATCCACCGGCGCAGCATAAAATGCTGTTACGCCTTTTTGCTCGGAAAGATATTCACGGACCGCGCGGCGCAGGACACCTTCCCCGGCTCCATGAATAATTTCAATACGGGTCAGGTTGCCCAACAGGGCATCATCGATAAACGGGCCAAGCAGTGCAAGCGCGTCTTCTACCCGTCGTCCGATCAGTTTCAGACGAGGACTGACCTGCCGCTCACTGAGCGTGCGAGACACCTGCCCCCCCTGTTTCCGCTCGGCTGCAAAACGGCGTGGCTGAAATTGCTCCAACGCGGTTAAAGGCTGCTTCATCCGCTTTCCACTCACCAACAGCTCTGCCGACTTGCCGTTGACGCGAACAACCCGGGCTTCAACGCCGAGCGCGGCAATACGAACCAGCTCACCGGCGTTGAGCTCCAGCGGAACTTTTGAGCTGCGTTTGGTCTTCGGCTTAAATGGTTTCAACCGTTCACGCGCATCCTGCATTGCATTTTTTTCGGCAACAGCCTCCTGCGGCGAAACAGGCCCGGGGCGCTTCTTGCGCATCTTCTTCATCTGCGCTTCGGTGGCACTGATCAGCTCTTCGGCCTGGCGGGTCGCCCGACTCAGGATATCCCGCTTTTTCTCTTTCAACCGCTGCAACTGCTGATGCCGCAACTGTTGAGCAGAGTCGGCTTCAATGCGAGCTTTTTCAACCAGCGCCAACTGACGATCCAACTCCTGCTGCTGACTGTTCAACTGAGCCAGCAGGGCGCTGTGGTCATGTTCCTCCCGCCCCAGATACTGAATCGCATTCTGCAGGATACTCTCCGCCAAACCGAGCCTCCGGGCCGTGGTCAGAGCGCTACTGGCACCGGGAATGCCGTAACGCAAGCGGTAAGTCGGCACCAGCGTTTCAGGGTCGAACTCAACCGCTGCATTCTCAATATCAGGGTGGCCATGGGCAAAATGTTTGAGCTGTCCCAGGTGCGTTGTCGCCATGGTACGTGCACCAAGCTGACAAAGCTGATCAAGAACGGCCTGGATCAGAGCTGCCCCTTCGGCCGGATCAGTTCCGCTGCCCGCCTCATCCAAAAGGACCAGCGTCTCATCATCCGCCTGATCGAGAATCCTGCGGATATTCAGCAGGTGGCCGGAGAATGTCGATAAACTCTCAGCAATGCTCTGTTCGTCACCGATATCAACATACAGGTGGCGAAACAGGTAAACTTTACTGTCAGGATGGCAGGGCACATGCAATCCCGAGCGCAGCATCAACAACAGCAAACCGGATGTTTTTAAAGCAACCGACTTCCCTCCGGTGTTGGGGCCACTGACAACCAGCGCCCGTCGATCACGCGGCAACAGCAGATCGACGGCAACTGCCGCCTGAGCATCGAAGCGGCCCTCTTTTCCAGGAGCAGAGGGTGCCGGGCCTGTCTCAACTCGATCATCGGTTCATCAACCAACTGCGGCCGACATCCATCATAGGCACGCGATAACGTGCTGCAGCAAAACGCAGATCAATACGGGCCAGCAAATTCTGATTGGTCGACAATACGGGTCCGTCACGCCTGACAAGGTTGGCCAATTGAAGGAGAATTCGCCGCTCTTCGCGCTGCTCTTCGCGCAACAACTGCTGCAGCTTGTTGTTCTCATCAAGAACCCGCGCAGGCTCCAGATACAGGGTCTGGCCGCTGGCCGACTCATCCTGAACAAAACCCTTAATCTGACCTCGACAGTCGCTTTTCAAAGGCACGACATACCGCCCATTGCGCTGCGTAATCAGGCGCTCCTGAAAACAGGATGAATACCGGTCGCTGGTTAACAACTGATCGAGTTGCTGCTTGATCCGACTACGCATCTGACGAATCTGGTACCGTAGATCGCCTAGGGCAAATGAAGCGCTGTCAAGCAGCTCGCCTCGAGAGCCGATCGACTCCTGTAAACGGCGCTGCAATTCCGTCAGAGCAACAATCCCGGCGGCAACATCGGCCAGAGAGTTTTCTCTCGACTGACTGCGAAACCAACGTCGACACTCGTCCATAACCTGCAATGCCGTCGCAACACGAAGTAGCTGTTCCGCTGCAATCAGACTGCCCTCAGCCTGAGCCTGGGCCACAACGGAAGCCAGATCGCAACAGCCACCAAGCGAAGGAGCTTGTCCATCATTAAGAAAAGCAACCGCCTCGTCAACTTCGCTCAGAGCCACGGAAATTGCATCCAGATCGACCAGAGGCATTAACTGCTGAGCAGCCAGGTGTCCCGGCTCGGACTGGGTCTGTCCAGCCAGAAGCGTTCTCAAACGAGGATATTCCAGTCGCTGTAAAGCCGACTCATTACATATCATTGCTGCACTCAACGTCTGATCAAATTCCGACTGCCGCTAAAAATCGCTTCCCCCAAAGTCACAAAAGGGGGGCCAGTTGAGATTGTTCCATCCTTGTTCTTGCCGCCTGGGGTGCCATCGAAGAGCTTAACCCCATGATGATAATCGACAGAATAACCACTCCTTGGACGACCCCGAAAACAGCTCCCGCCAACCGGTTAAAACCGCCCAGAAAGACGATTTCACAAACCGGTTCAAAAGAAAGCCGATCGCCGCAAAGCAGAAAACCACCGCCAGAAAAATCATCAGAAAAGAGCCCCAGACACAAAGCTGAGCGGGCAGATCGAATGAATCCTGAAGCAACTGGGCCAAGGGCAGATGAAAGGTGAAGGCGAAGAGACCGCCCAACACCAGTCCGAGCAGCGAGCAGACTTCCTTCAACAGGCCCCGCAGAACCCCCTTCAGCAGAAAGCATCCAAGAACAATCAGTATCAATATATCAATCAGTCCCAATGGCGTCTCCGCACCTGATCACAGAATCAGGAAAGTTGCTCACGCACGATCTGATTGACGATTTTACCTTCTGCCGCTCCTTTGGTTCTGGCCATGACCTGAGGCATGACCTTTCCCATATCCCTGGCCGAGGTCGCTCCGACTTCGGCAATCACCTGGCTGACAATTTCACGAATTTCATCCTCACCCAGTTGTGCCGGGAGATACTGCTGCAAAACCTCAAGTTCAGCTTCTTCCTTGGCGGCGAGTTCGGGACGATCATTATCGGCATACATCTGAGCCGCTTCACGACGCTGCTTGACCAGTGTATTTATGACACCGAGAACGGCTTCGTCGTCCAGCTCTTTCTGTTGTTCGATTTCTTTATTCTTGATCGCACTGCGAAGTTGGCGAATGGTACTGAGTCGATCAGCCTGCTTGGCTTTCATCGCTTCCTTCATGTCCTGTGTCAACTGTTCTTTAAGACTCATGTCATCCCCTTTCAGGGTTCAAATTAATATAACAAACGCAAAGAGGGTGCCCGGAGATTTCCGGCACCCATGTGTACTTTCATCTGGATTCCTTACCAGTTAACCCATCAGAATTTGATTAATTTTAACGAATTCGGCAGTATATTGATTTCACGCCCCAAAGGCAAGAAAATCTTACTCTTCCACCTTCTTTTTAATGCGGCCTCTCTGCTATTATGGATATTGACAGCGTCCCGATCAACGTTAAGCTTATAAGTATAATGAGATATCGTCTTCTGCATATTCTCTTCCTGTTGCCCCTGGCAGCACTGATCAGCTTCGGAGTCTGTTCCGAAACAGCCATCCGCCAGCTCGATATTGCCTCCTCAATCAATCCGGTTACCGCCTCATTTATCGGCGATCAGATCGCTGAGGCCAACAACTCCGGGGAAGCCGCTGTACTTATTCAACTCGACACCCCCGGCGGCTGGACTCAGCCATGCGCGACATTATCCAGTCGATTCTGAATTCGACAGCACCAGTGATCGTCTACGTTTCTCCTCAGGGAGCGCGGGCCGCTTCGGCCGGGGCGTTAATCACTCTGGCGGCCGACTTTGCCGCCATGGCTCCCGGAACCAATATCGGTGCCGCTCACCCGGTTGCTATTGGTCCCGGCTCTCAGCCTGATAACACGATGATGAAAAAGGTGGAGAATGACGCGGCGGCTTATGCTCGCAGTCTCGCTCAAAAGCGGGGACGCAACGCCGACTGGGCAGAACAAAGCGTGCGTGAAAGTGTTTCCATATCGGCTGAAGAAGCACTCCGCGAGGGGGTTATCGATCTGGTTTCCGACAATGTAAACGAATTGTTACAGCAACTTGACGGGTACAAGTATATTCGTGACGGCCAGCCGTTGATTCTGACAACAGCAGGCTCAATTCTCAAACCGGTTGAGATGCATTGGCGCCAGAAGATTCTCAACGCTCTCAGTAACCCCAACATCGCCTACCTGTTGATGATGCTCGGTATTATCGGCATCTTCTTTGAGATTTCCCAACCGGGAGTGGTCCTGCCCGGAGCTATCGGTGCCATTGCCATTCTTCTGGCGCTGTTCGCTTTTTCTTCCCTGCCGATAAATTATGTCGGCGTTTTGCTGATTCTGCTCGCTGTTGTTCTCTTCATCCTTGAAGTCAAGGTGGTTTCCTTTGGAATGCTGACCGTGGGCGGTATCGTCGCCATGGCCTTCGGCTCTCTGATGCTGATCGACAGCAGTGCCCCTATCTTCAGATTTCGCGCGCCGTCATTGCTGCAACAGTGGCAGTCAGTTCCGGATTCATCCTGCTGGCAACGTCCATGGTTATCAGGACCCAGCGCCGCCCTGTCAGCTCAGGCCAGGAAGGCATGATCGGTGAAGTGGGTGAGGCCATTGAAGATATTGATCAAACGGGAAGAGTTTTTGTCCACGGCGAATACTGGCTGGCGCATTCGGACAGACCGATCAAAGCCGGAAGCACTGTCAAAGTCGTGAAGTTGCTCGATGGTTTAAAGCTGGAAGTCGTGGAGGAAAGCGTCAGTACAAACGATCGGGGGATCAAGGTTAATCAGAACTCCCGGTTGTCGTCACTCCGATGCTTGAATCCCAAATTCTGCCATACGAAAGGAAGTACATCATGTTCGGACTGGGTTTTAATTTTTTCTGGCTGATCGCCCTTGCTTTCATCATCGTTATCATTTCGTCAGCGATCCGCGTGCTGCTTGAATATGAACGCGGTGTCGTCTTTCGTCTCGGACGTTTTTCCGGGGTCAAGGGCCCCGGACTGAAATTCATCATTCCGATCATCGACCAGATGAAAAAAGTCAATATGCGCACCGTCGCCATGGATGTCCCACCTCAGGATATCATTACCCGCGATAATGTATCGATCAAGGTCAATGCTGTCCTCTACTTCCGCGTTGTCCACCCGGACAAAGCACTGATCGAAGTGGATAACTACCTCTATGCCACCAGCCAGTTGGCCCAGACCTCCCTGCGCAGTGTTTTAGGTCAGGTTGAGCTGGATGACCTGCTTGCTCAACGCGACAAGATCAATCACAACCTGCAGGAGATTCTCGATCGTCAAACCGATCCCTGGGGTGTAAAATTTCAAATGTTGAAATCAAGCATGTTGACCTCCCGACTGAAATGCAAAGGGCCATGGCCAGACAGGCCGAAGCAGAACGTGAACGGCGGGCAAAAGTGATTCATGCCACGGGAGAATTCGAAGCCTCTGCGACACTCGCTGACGCAGCACAACAGATTTCGTCTCAGCCGGGAGCTCTTCAACTACGTTTTTTACAGACAATGACTGAAATAGCGACGGAAAAAACTCCACCATTCTTTTCCCGATGCCGCTTGACTTATTGAAGCCGTTTCTGGGCGATGCAAATAAAAACGACTGACCCTCCCGGGTGACAGCAACTGTAGAACCGTCCAATTTTTCACACTGTTCTGCCGGCAGCCATGACATGCCATTCCGATCGGAGCAGCAGCTAGACGGTTGCTGCTCTTCCGGTCGATCGGACATCGATTCTCTGCTACGCTTCAGGCAACGCTAAGCTGCCCAACTTACAGCTTCACCCGAAAAAAAGATCCGGTACAGGGTCGGCACAAACAGCAGGGTCAGCAGGGTCGCAAACAGGAGACCGAAAATGATCCCGATGGCCATCGCTCCCACATCAGACCGCCGAACATCCATAAGGGAATCAGCCCCAGTGACGTGGTCGCCGTGGTCAGGATGATCGGTCGGAAACGCTGGACACCAGCTTCAACTATGGCATCAGCCGGCGCTCTACCGTAGTCGTCGATTTCGATCTGGATACGATCAAGAAGGACAATGGCGTTATTGATGACAATTCCGGCCAACGAGATCAATCCGAGAAAGCCCATGAAACCGAAGAAAGAATTGGCCAGCAGCAACCCACCGACCACGCCGATCAGCCCCAGCGGAATCGTCAACAGGACAATGGAGGCCTTCCTGAGCGAATTGAACTGACCGATCAGCAGCAGTACGATGATAAAGAGGGAGATCGGCAATTTATCGACCACCGCTCCCATGGCTTTACCGCTGTCCTCCGACTCACCGCCCAGAGTAAAACTGTAACCACGAGGCCAGCTGCCCGCCTGCTGCTCAAGCCAGGGGATCAACTCCGAGGTAATATCCCTGGCGGTGTAACCCGACAGCAGTCCGGCGGTGACGGTTACGGTGCGCGACAGATCGCGGCGCAGAATTCTGGCCGGTTGCCAGACCAGGTCGATATTGGCCACCTGTTTGAGCGGTACATTCAGAGTTCCGCCCTGGCTGTTGACCGGCAGGCTTTCGAGCTGCTCAATACTTAATGCCTTGCGCTTGGCGTTAACCATAGTGATCGGGATGACCTGATCGCCCTCGCGATAATCGCCAACGGCGGCACCAGTGAGCATGGTCTGCAGCGACAGGGCCACATCCTGATTGGTAACCCCGGCCAGTTGCGCTCTTTGCGGATCGATCCTGACCACCAGTTTTTTAACCCGCATACCCCAGTCGTCGGCAACATTCTTAGTTCCCGTGAGCGTCCGTAATTGGCCCTTCACCGACACCATAATATTATCCAGCGTTTCAGGGTCACTGCCGGTTAAGCGGACCGAAATCGGATCGGCCGCTCCCCTCCTGTCGAGAGCCGGTCGACAACGGCTTTCAGGTCGGGAAAGTTCGCGATGCAAAAAGCGTCAAGGCGGTCGATAACGACCTGATTGAAGGTATCGGATGTGGTGTTCAGCAAAATATGAGCCGAGTAGGAGTTCGCCTCCGGCGAGCTGTAACCCAGATCGTACTTGGGAGCCCCCTCACCGACATAGGAGGACCAGCTGACCACGCCTTCGCCTTCATCTCCATCACGCTTAAGTTCCGCACGGATAAACTCTTCGATCTCGCGTACAACCTGATCGGTTTTCTCGATCGCCGTTCCGATCGGCATTTCCAGATTGGCAGATATCACCGTTTTGTCGCTGTCGGGCATGAAGATGAAGGGCAATAGCCCGACGCCCCAGAGTGACAGCCCAAACAGCAGCAGGGCGCTGGAGATCAACAGAGCCGGTTTGCGCAAGCAGAAGACAAGCAGCTTGCGATAAATATCCTTACTCCGATCGATCAACCCCGGCTTGCCGTCATCCCGCTCCTTGCTGGCAATACGGATAAACTGGATTCCCAACAGCGGGATCACGGTCAAGGACATCACCCAGGATGACAGCAGGGCGCTGGCGACCACCAGAAACAGCTGGCCCATGATTTCACCCATAACCGATGCCGCCAGATAAAAGGCCATAAAAGCGGCTGCGGTCGTCAACGAAGAAACCAGCAACGGAACAGAAAGCTCACGGCAGGAGGAAACGGCCGCCTCGGTGGCCGACTGCCCCAGCTCCATCTTGACCATCATCGATTCCGACATGACGATGGCATTATCGACCAGCATCCCCAGAGCAATCACCAGAGCGGCCAGCGAAACCTGGTTAAGCCCGACATCAAGCAAGCTCATCAGCAGGATGGTCAGAACGATCGACGATGGGATCAAACTGGCAACCACCAGACCAGTGCGCAGACCGAGAAAGACCAGCATGGTCGCCAGAACGATCACCACAGCCTGGATCAGGTTGGAAACGAAATCACTGACCGACAGATCGACGACCCGGTCCTGCGACGAGACCCGCTGAAAATCGATCCCGATGGGATAATCGATCTTAAACTCATCCAACAGGTCATCAACCTGATGGCCGAGCTGGACAATATTGCCCCCTTTTCAGGTTGACGCCGATCACCAGAGCCTCTTCACCGTTGACCCGGACCAAACTTTCCGGCGGGTCGAGATAGCCGCGCCGCACATCGGCAACATCCCCCAGGCGGATCGGCTTGCCGTTGTTGTTGGTGATGAACATCGCTTCCAGTTCATCAACCGACTCGAAGTTACCGCTCGGTTCCAGGATGATACGCTCGTCGGCAATGCGGATACTACCGCCGGAATAAAGGATATTAGTGTTGGCCAGCAGACTTTCAATGGCGGTCTTCGACAGACCCATTTCCGCCAGTCGGGCCTGATCAAACTCAAGAAAGACCCGCTCCGGCTGGTCACCGACAATTTCGACCTTGGCGGCATCGGGGATCTTGATGAAGCGGTTCCTCGCTTCATCGGCGATCTCCTTCATCTCGGCGTAAGTGTAACCTTCCGCCGTCAAGCCGATCAGGATGCCAAAGACATCGCCCAACTCGTCATTGACTGTCGACTCGACTCCGGCCGGCAGATCAGCCTGAACGCTTTCAACCTTGCGCCTGATGCGGTCAAAGACCGGTTGCAGGTCGAAGACATTCTCCTTGAGGCTGACGGTGACGATCGATAGGCCGGTGCGCGATTCGCTGGTGATATAATCGACTTCAGGGATTTCCTGCACGACCTTTTCAATCGCATCACTGACCAGCAGTTCGACCCGTTCAGGCCCGGCACCGGGGAAAGGTGAGACAATGTTGACTGCACGAATGAGAAAGGGTGGCATGTCGTCGCGCGACATGTCCTGAAAGATGCCGGTGCCTAAAAACAGACAGACCGCCAACAGAGAAAAGAACAGGCTCTTGTTTCTTATTGCCAGTTGCGTCAGATTCATAAGCGTTACTTCCGATCCGGTGAGAAACGGACCTTCGTACCGGAGTTGATCTTGCTGACACCGGCAGTCACCACAGTATCCCCGTCCTGTAATCCGTCGAGGATGATAAACCTTTGTCGGTCAGAGTACTGACGACAACGGCACGCCGCTCGATGGTTCCGACTCCCTCCTCTTCCGTCGACGTGATCACAAAGACAAAGTTACCCCGCTGATCCTCACCGACAGCGCTGGCTGGAACCCTGATCGCTTTCACATCACTGCCTGAAAAGGCAAAGGTCGCCTCGGCTGGCATTCCCGGGCGCAGGTTTGTATCGGGACGATCCAGTTTGATCGTGACCGGATAGGTGGAATACTCAGCCGCAGTGTAGGATATCTCCGTCACGACGCCGCTGTAGAGCTTGTCCGGCAGAGAGGAAACTTCAGGTTGACGGCCATGCCGGTGGCAACGGCACCGATATAACTCTCCGGAATACCAATCTCAATTTCGATATTCTCATTGGACGACAGCACCGCGACCACTTCACCGGCAGTGACATTTTCATTTTTGGTTACCGGAACCTGGGTCACAACCCCGACCATCGGTGACTTGATCATCGTGTAGCGCAACTGACTCTGTTGCAGATCGAGCTGCTTCTCCCGCGCCTCCAGATCGGCCCTGGCCGCAGCAAAACTGTTCTTGGCCTGCTCGTACTCACTGAGAGCGACATTGTCGTTTTCGTACAGGTTACGGATTCGCACCAGATTCGACCTGGCCGTATCGGCCTGAACACGAGCGTTGACGACTGCAGCCCTGGTCTCTTCAAAGTTCAGCTGTAGGTCGCGGTCATCCAAACTGGCAATGATCTCCCCCTTGCCGACCTGCTGACCGACTTTGACTTTCAGGCTTTCCAGCTGGCCGCCGACCCGGAAGCTGAGCTTGGTCTCGGTGGCCGCAACGGACACACCGGAAAAGCTGCGCTGACTGACCACCTTCTCACTTTTGACCGCCAGATAGCGCACTGAGCGTAGCCTGCTCTGCTGAGGCGGCTGCTCAGCAGAGCAGGCCAGCAGGCTGAAAGTCATCAGAGCAACAACAGAAAAATCAAATATGCGTGATGTATTCATTGTGACCTCAATCGGGTTAATCTTTCAATGACATGTACTGCTTCAGGCGCTGGTAGAAGGCGTCCTGCTGCTCAACCGAGCTGGTCAGGGAAAAATTCCCCATACTGTGCTCAACCTCAAGGAGGGCGAGATAGAAATCATAGACCGACGTCTCCGCAGCCTGTTCAGCTGCCAGCGCCGAATTCTGCGCATCCAGCAGATCGGTAATGGTTGAGGCCCCCTGCTGGTAGGAATCCTGAACCAGACCATAGTTTTCTGAGCCGCGACCGCGGCTTTTTCAGCCAGTTCCAGATCGGCTTCCTGAACGTAAAGATCAAGCAATGCATTGCGCAGGCGTTTTTCCACACTGCGACCGCCCTGCTGCAACTGCTTGCGCAGGCGATCCCGCTCGATCCTGGACTTTCTGGCTTCAGAACCAATTCCGCCGCCGGAATAAAGTTCCCAGTTAACATTGAGATTGACATTCCAACTGGTGTCGTCCGGCCATGGCTGATCGGCCCCTTCACCGCCGCGGTCAAGATTCTCTTTGACGCCTGCGTTCAGGTTCAGTGTCGGCATCCAACGTTTGCGCCGGCTGCTCTCGAGCAGACGCTCCTGAGCCGCCAGAGATTGGCGCAATTGCTTGAGTTCGGGAACTCCCTTCTGAGCTTCCAACACCAGAAAACGCGTCAGGCGCTCCAGGTCTTTCGGGTTGTTGACGGCATCATGAATTTCATTGGAGCCATAACGCCTCAACAAATCGTCTTCAAGCTTGTCCTCCTGCAGGGAAAACTCTTCGTCCAGCGGCCGCAGCAGGAAATCGTTCAATTCGATTCTGCTCTGCTGCAACTGCTCTGAGCTGCGATCAGGTGACTGGCGGCCGTCGCCAGTTCACTGTCGAGACGATAAACATCAGCGGCTCCGGCGTAACCGACCTTGCGCCGATATTCGGCGACTTCATAGTTTTACGGACCAACTCAAGATTATTGCGCCTGGTGCGCACAACCGATTTGGCCTTAAGGACATTGAGATAATTCTGACCAGCCTTCAGGATCGTGTCGAGAACCACCTGTCGATAGCCTTCACGCGCCGATTCGGCAAGATGCTTGCGCGCCGTCAAATTGGCCCAGGCGCTGTCGGAATAAAGCAGCTGCGACAAGGACAGGGAGGCCTCTGTCGTCTGCTCGGCCTGAGCCGCACCGGCATGCTCTTCATCAATCAGGGTCGAACCGACCCCGGCACTTAAGGACGGCAACAACTGCGCCCGCGCGGTAAAAACATCCTCGACTGCCGCAGCCAGGGTCTTACGCTCGATGTCGAGACTCAGATTAGCCCGCAGCGCGTCCTCGACCACCGTGCGAAAATCGACCTGGCGCTCAGCAACATAATCACCGACGGCGATCAGGTCGGCCTGAGCCAGAGTTTTCCAGCTCGGTGAAAAATCGATCTGCTTTGCGGTCTTCATATTGAGGGTCAAACGGTTTGAATATTCGAGCAACGTCTTCAATTCGGCCGGGTTGCGGCCATTGAGGATCTGTTCGACGTTCAGGGCGATCCGCCGCGCAATTTTCTGCCAGTTGGTCTCGGGCGAAGAGCCGACCAGGACACCGCTTCTAACATCTTCGACCCCCAGAAGGCATAGCTGGGCAACCTGAGCCGGTTGATGCTGTCGATCAGCCACTGCTTTTCGCCAGCCTTGAGAGAAAATAATCCACCCACAAATACAGCATCAATTCCTGCAGCAGCATCCAGTTCTTCCACCATCTCTTCGAGATCCCCCCGATAGGAGATGATCTCCAGACTGCTGCCTTTCCCAGCAACGTAATTGCCTAACCATTCCCTGATTGCAGGCAGCAGATCAAGCAGCTTCTCATCTGCAAGAAAAGCCAGTTTGCGGTATGGATAGACCGCATAAAAACCGTCCAGATCAGCTTCTAAATCACGCGTTTCAAGGATGTAAGAGAGATTATGAAGCCCTGATCGCATGTCCTCCGTCAACGGTATCTGCTGCAACTCATAATCGAGAATGCCAAGCAGTATCAGCGGCTTGGGAAAGTTGTCCTGCTGCACCAGAACGGCCGAACAAAGCGGTCCTGCGGCAACAATGATATCGACGTCCGGATTCTTGACCAGCGCTGCATAACGCTCCAGAACGCTGTCCCTGGACCAGTCGGCAATCAGGCGTTTGCTTTCGGGAATCGAAACCGGATACTGCTTGCCGAGCAGACGATCAACTTCTTCACTCAGAGTTGCCACAAAACGATCGGTCAGATCGTTGTCGGTATCGAGCAGTAGTCCAATCTGGATATCGTCAGAAAATTCTGCAGCATTCCCGGGAGAGGGAAGGGCAATTAGTATGAAGATCAGGAATAGTACGGTCTGCCCCAACAACTCTTTCGGTCTAAAGCGGATATTTATCAAGTGAGAACTCCCTGTTTCATGGTCGCTATTATCAAGACGACTGCGAGCAACAAAATCCATATCAGGTCCACATTTTCAAGCGTAATATTGTATCATAATGCCAGTGGTTCTTCCGACGACACAGGGCTGAATCTCACTTGTGCAATAATCTATGATCCCCACGGTATTCAATTAAGCAATTGACGCAGGCAACACGTAGCCTTGTCGTCATTTAAACAAAATGACTCGAATCAGGAGTTTGGGAATGCGCATCAGGCCACTTCTTCTCATCTTTATCTTTGCCGGTTTACTCTCAGCGCAATCGCCTCATCCCAGCCCACGATTTCATCAATTACCACGAGCAGATGCGGGGACTGACAATTGAAACAAACGAAATTATTCCTCGGCCTTTGATTATACTTTACATCAATTTCTTCAAACATTATTAGGCAGACGTTTTGAAAGGATTTTATTTTTCGGTTTTATCGGTGCGGTGGTCGGCATCATTTTCTATCTGATTCTCAGAAGCGTCTACAACAGCAGGGATCTGGTTAAAAGTTTGAGTGCCGAAATCAGCCGCGATATCAGATCAATCATCGCCAAAGGGGAAAGCCGCTGGCTGGAATTCAAATCGAGCTTCCGCTGGGATTACCAGAAAATACCGTCAACAGAAACCTTGAAGAGGCCATTCTCAAAATCATTACCGCCTTCATGAATGCCGACGGAGGATCACTGCTGATCGCGGTTGCTGACGATGGAACGACCCTCGGCCTGGAACCGTTACCTGCGGACAGGCGCGGAAACAAGAAATCTGAATGCGCAGGAAGCGACAGAGTATATTGCCGAACACTGGTAAGACAAAAAAAGGCGGCTGTCTGTTAATCCCCCCTTTCTATTTCAAACAGGTTTCCATCCCTATTCGTACTGGGTCGGCACGGCGCAGATAAACTTCAGCTCTTCCGTCTTGGAGGTATTCCGATACTGATGCTTCTCGTTCGGCTCGACAAAACCAAAATCCCCTGCTTTGACCGGATGTTGTCGGCCATTTTCATCAACCAGCACACCTTCTCCCTGAATCACATAGTTCAGATGTTCTGATTCATGGACGTGATAAGGCGTGTTGCCTCCCGGCGCCACAGTGAAAACCCGGAAAGAAAAATTGGGGGCACCGTCCGCTTTACCGACCGGAACCTGCCTGGTCACACCAACAACGCCATCCATCTGCATCGGCTCAGACGGTAGCTGATTTAACGAGGTAATCTTCATGAAATAGCTCCTTTAAAGATATTTAAAACAGGCTAACAGATAGTGACGAACGGAATCAATAACCACATATTATTTCTTTGTACACTCCTTGTTATCGCTAAATATTCTATGATAAATTATCGTGGATTTATTTGCCGGTCAGGCTTCTGATCGCAATTTTTATGGCAAGCTTTTATCCATTAAGGAGGAGACTCGATGAATCCTGCCACTCTGATTCCCACACCGGATGCCATTCCCGTTCCCTGGGGTTGGTTCTACGTCCTGCTGATGCTGACGTTCCTGCTTCACCTGCTGGTCATGAACGCCATGCTCGGGGGTGGCATCATTGCCTTGATCAGCACCCTGCGTGGTGGTGAACAAAACACCTTACTCAGCAAAGAGTTCAGTTACAAGTGGCCCTACACCATTGCCTTCGCGGTCAACATGGGAGTCGCCCCACTACTGTTTGTCCAGGTCCTTTATGGCCAATTCATCTACAGTAGCTCAATCATGATGGCAGTCTGGTGGCTTTCCATTGTGGTTCTGCTGATCCTGGCCTACTACAGTGCCTACATTTATGATTTCAAGTTTGATGTACTGTCTGGTCTGCGTATATTCATGATTGAAATTTCGGTCGGGATTCTCCTGTTTGTCGGTTTTCTGTTCACCAATAATATGACCCTGATGCTACAGCCCGATAAATGGTCGGCTTTCTTCAACAATCCGGGGGAACCCTGCTCAACCTGACCGATCCGTCTGTCATACCACGTTATTTTCACTTTGTGGTCGGTGCCGTCGCCATCGCCGGCCTTTATCTGGCCCTGATCGGCCACTTCAACTTCGCCAAGAGCAGAGTCAAAAAAGAAACCTTGCTCCATCAAGGGATGAACTACTTTACCATTGCCACCGCCATTGAAATCGCACTCGGCTTCTGGTTTCTGCTGGCGCTGCCCAAAAACATCATGATGCTGTTCATGGGCGGCAGTGCCTACGGGACCTTCATGCTGACCCTCGGGATCATTCTGGCGGCAGCTGCTCTCTATTTCGGCTACACCAAAAAACTGATCAGCGCGTGTGTCTGCACTCTGGTGTTGTTGATCGACATGATCTTCATGCGCGACCTGGTTCGGGTCGCCTATCTGAAACCTTACTTCCAACTGTCTGATCTTACTGTTAATTCAGAATATTCATCGCTGGCACTCTTCCTGGTGATTTTCGCCATCGGCCTGGCCATGATCGGATACATGCTTAAACTTGCCTTTGGCTGCCGCAAGGAGGTGACAAAATGAACTATCCGGTCTGGGACCTTACAACATTCGGTGGCGGTTTTCTGATTGCATTAGTCGCAGTCGTTCACGTTCTGGTTTCACATTTCGCCGTTGGCGGCGGATTATTCCTGGTTCTATTAGAAAAAAAAGCCTACAGGGACGAGGACGCAGGACTGCTTGATTACGTTAAAAAGCACAGTAAATTCTTCCTCCTTCTGACGATGGTTTTCGGTGGTTTGACCGGCGTCGGAATCTGGTGGACCATCGCCCTGCTCAACCCGGCCGCAACTTCGGCCTTGATCCATATCTTTGTTTTCGGTTGGGCGGCAGAGTGGGTTTTCTTTGTCGGAGAGATCGTCGCCCTGTTCATCTACTTTTATACCTTTGACAAGATGGACCGCAAAAACCACATGATCATAGGCTGGCTCTACTTTGTCTGCGCCTGGATGTCGCTGTTCCTGATCAATGGCATCATCGACTTCATGCTGACCCCCGGCACATGGATTGAAACGCGTAATTTCTGGGATGGTTTCTTCAACCCGACCTTCTGGCCGTCACTTGTCTTCCGGACCGGGCTATCGCTGGTTCTTTGCGGTGTCTTCGGATTCGTAACTGCGGCATTTCTCAAAAACGATAAACTGCGGCACAAAATCATGATCACCTGTGCGGGTTGGGTTGCCGTCCCCTTTGTCCTGATGCTGGCCGGTGGATGGTGGTATCTGGCAGCCTTACCTGAAGCCCAGAAAACAATCATCTTTGAGAAATCACCGGAGATGGGAACCTATCTTTCAGCCATGGGCTGGTTGATGCCTGTTCTTTTCATTGCGTCAATGATCATGGCTCTGCGGCTGCCGCAAAGCTTTCAAAAAGGTTTCTCCTTTGCTGTTGTTTTTATCGCTCTGCTCTACTTCGGGGCGTTCGAGTTTACTCGTGAAGGGGGCCGTCGCCCCTACGTTATCTACGACCATATGTATTCCAATCAGATCTATGTCGATGATGTGCCCAAAATCCAGGAGGCCGGTTTTCTGGCGTCGGTCAAATGGATAAAGCATAAAAAGGTGACAGACGACAACCTGCTTGAGGTCGGGCATGACCTGTTTGTATACCAGTGCAGCGCCTGTCACTCCGTGGCCGGTCCTCTCAATGACATCAAACCTCTGGTCGCCAAGTACGACAGCGTATTCGGAATGGACGCCAAACTGAACGGCCTGGGCAAGCTCAACAATTACATGCCGCATTTCCTCGGCAACCGTGAAGAACGGTGGGCTCTGGCTAACTATATTGTCCATGGTCCGGACCTGCGTGATGCACCACATGCCGCCCGGAAGGAATCTGCGCACAGCCCTTCTTCACACTGATGAAATGACTGGAGGATACCGATAATGAGAACAAAACATACATACTGGAGCCGCATCGCAGGGGCGCTGACAGCGGTTGCACTGGTCGCCCTGTCGACCGGTTCTGCACTGGCCAGCTCACACCAGGCTCAACCGGCGGAGAACAAGCCCGTCAAGCTGGCTCAGATCAATGACATGAATATGGGCAATCCGATTGTCGAAGCAAAAGAGTTACCGGTTACAATCCCGGCCTTTGATAAAGAAACCGATGACTATGTCCTGCTGTCCTGGAATAACCTGGGGATGCACTGTATTTCCGACAGCGACCCCTATTGGATCCTCCTGCCACCGGCGAATGACATCTTCGCGCAATTGGTAAAAAGGGGCGATTCACCGGAAATTATCACCGAAGGTGTTGAAATCAGTTACCAGGTCGATGATGCGTTCAAATATCCCCAGAAACAGGTCCGTTTCTGGGAATTTGCCGACAAGCTCCTTGGCGTTGACCTGCCTGAGGGGGTTGGCGTCGCCGGCCTGAAAGTGGATGGTGTCATGAAGTTGGAAGAAGATCATCGTGCATTTGTAGCTCCCTTTGTTCCGGTTGTTCCCTACCCTGAGGATGGAGGAGTCAACCCCTACCCGATTTTCACCATTACCGCAAAGGACCTGGAGACCGGTGAAATTCTGGCGACAACAAAGACAGTCGCCCCGACATCAACCGAGATGGGTTGTAAAAACTGTCATGGCGGCGGTTGGCGCGTTGCCGGTCTGGCGGGCTTTTCGGATGACACAAGTCTTGATGTTCTGGCCATGCACGACAAGAACAGTGGCACCAATCTGGTCGAAAAAGCGCAAAACGGTGAACCCATGTTGTGTCAGTCCTGTCACGCCGACCCGATCCTCGGCACTGAAGGGAATCCTGAGTTGCTCAACTTTCCTGCCGCCATTCACGGTTGGCATGCCAATTATCTGACTGATCGTGAGGGGATGCAGGCCTGTGTCGCCTGCCACCCGGCGCGCCCTGACGGACCAAGCCAGTGTTTCCGCAGTCACCACTCCCAATTTATGGACTGCACCAACTGCCACGGCACAATGGAAGACCACAGCCTCTCACTCTTGAAAAAAGAAGCTGAAGCGGGCAAAAAAGGGGCCGCTCGCCTCATGGCCGGTCTCAAACCACGCAACGTGGCCACACTCGAAGAGATCAAACCACGGACGCCCTGGTTGAACGAACCCGACTGCCTGAACTGCCATGAGGACTTCCAGATGGGGATGACAACCGATGCTTTCAACACCTGGACAGCGAATGGCGACGAGCTCTATCGCAACCGCCACGACATGATGGGAGCCATGATGTGCGAAGCCTGCCATGGCAGCACCCACGCGGTTTACCCGGCCACCCTCAATAAGCTGGGAGCCAACCGCGACAGTATCCAGCCGTTGCAGTACCAGGGTAACGACCGTCCCATCGGCAATGACTGTACTGTATGCCATACGGTCCAACCTGAATTTGAAGGACATCATCCAAATTCATTGAGGCTGTAAATATTTTTTTAAAAAAAGCCCCCGGGCAAATACCCGGGGGCCCTTCTTCAAGAATATGGCATGACGACGCTTTCTCAGCGATCCCCCCACTACCAGGGTGTTTCCATCCCCAGCACAGTCAACTTATCGGCAAACTCTTTTGCTTCACGTGAAAGAACGGTTCGACCCTCTTTCTCCTTCACCCAACTCCGCTCTTGACACCAACCGATAGCAGCTTCCTGACGACCGGCAACCAGCAGTGACAGCAGCTCTTGATCCTGTTGAGACAGATTCATCTGGTTGAAGCGATAATCTTTAAATGCTTCCCAGGTTGTCGGCACCCAACGACTGACAATCTGCTCACCGATCGCTTCAGCGTAACGACGGATTTCAAGCTGTGCGTGGGGGTCCATGCGCAGAGCGAGGAAATGCAGCAGGTTATGCAGGTCCATCTGCCAAAAAGCTTCGGTATAGGTGCTCAATGGAAGATCTTTACGGGCCTGTTCCCGAGCAACTCCATTTTCAAGGCGTTGGTTATAAACCTTTTTTCCCAGTTCATGCAGTTGCTCTTCAGCAACGGTCAATTCCTGACCGGTTGCTGTATCCAGAAAATCGCCACTCCCCTGTTTGTTGTCAGCTGCCTGGGCACGCCACTGATCAGCACCGGTCCGCTGGGCTCGATCAATAGCGATTGAATAACGCGTGCTGTACTCGTTAACGCTGGCGGTACGATGCCGGATCCATTGACGCCAGGCGTCCATCGGCACCCTAACATGCAACTTCAGAGTACACATCTCAAAGGGGGTCGTATGCTGATTACGCAACAGATAACGGATCAAAGCCCGATCCTCAGACACTTTTTTGGTCCCATCACCGTAAGAAACCCGAGCAGCCTGAACAACAGAGCTGTCATTTCCCATATAATCAACAACCCTGACAAACCCGTCATCGAGTACCGGAATGGTCAATCCCAAAATTTCATCAAGCTCCGGGCTTGTTGGTCGTTTCAACTGAATTGTCACGTCGCTATCCTATTATCTGTGAGTCGTTGTTAAAAAAGCACCAAAACCGACAAAGACCGAGCCACTGACCCGATTAAGCAGTTTCATGCGTTGCGGGTTCGTCATCCATAACTTTGCCCGGCAGGCCAACAATGCATAGCCCATCAAGAAGACAAAGGAGAACAGCATCAGAACCGCGATCAGAAGAATAAACTGCCCCATCAATGGTTTTTCGACAACCAGAAACTGGGGAAACAGTGCCGTTAAAAAAATAATCGCCTTCGGATTGCTCAGGGCAATGGCGAAAGCCTGAAAATAAATTCTGACGGCTGATTTATCTGCAGTTTGAATATGCCCCTGAGTATCATTGAAATCAGGTCCGTGCCGTAAAAACATGCGCAGTCCCAGATAAATCAGATAGGCGGCACCAGCATATTTGATCAGATTGAAAAAAAACTCGGATGTCTCGAGCAGAGCTCCCAAACCAGCAACAGCAGCGCCTCCCATGATCAACAGACCGCAAATATTCCCAAGCGCTGAAAACACCGCTTTTTTCCAGCCATGTATGGCCGCATTGGTCATAATAAAAATGACCGCCGGCCCAGGAGTCGAGCAGGCCGCCAGTACCAAAATCAGATAGACGCACCACGAGTGAAATGTCATGGATATATCTCCACACAGCAAGACAATATAGATAGCACAGAGCTCAGGAGAAAAAAAGCCTTCACAAGAGAGGAGGAACATTTCAGCAGATTGGGACCAGGGTTCTTCCCTTCGCCCTGGCGTTGACAATTTTTATCACACCTGATATAAGGATATTCGAATATTATTAAGGAGTGATTCATGGCAACAAAAAACGAAAAATTTCAGGTCGCCATTCTCAAAGCACTGGCTCACCCGACCCGGCTGCAGATTGTTACAGAGCTACAGCAAGGGACAAAATGTGTGACCGATATCCATGAAATTCTACCTGCATCACAGGCTAATATATCCCAGCATCTGACCATCCTTCGCAATGCTGAGATTGTCGACTTCACCCAAGAAGGTTCACAGCGCTGCTACTATATTTGTCGCCCGGAACTGATCAAAGGGATCATTCAATTGTTGCAGAGTCAGGAGGCCGGTAATAAAAAACAACCCTCCGAATGCTGCCTTGCAGGGTAAAGCGTATAGGAAGAAATATTCAATATCATGCAACCATTGATCTTTATAACCACAAGTGATTCGTCATCAGACGAGACCAATTAAATTAACAGGAGTTTTTTTTCATGTCTACCAGCGTACATCATCCACTTATCATCTTAGGTTCCGGCCCTGCCGGTTATACGGCAGCCGTTTATGCAGCACGCGCCAACCTTAATCCGGTACTGATTGCCGGCTCTCTTCCCGGCGGCCAAATGACCACAACCACTGAAGTTGACAACTGGCCGGGAGACCCTGACGGTGTTCAGGGACCAGAGCTGATGGAGCGAATGCAGAAACATGCGGAACGATTTAATACCGAAATTGTCTACGATACAATTACAGCAACGGATCTCAACCAACGCCCTTTTGTTCTCACCGGTGACAGCGCCACATACACCTGTGACGCATTAATCATCGCAACCGGGGCATCGGCCCGTTACCTGGGGATGAAATCGGAAGAAGCGTTCAAAGGAAAGGGCGTTTCAGCCTGCGCCACCTGTGATGGTTTCTTCTATCGCAATCTTCCGGTTGCTGTTGTCGGCGGTGGCAATACGGCCGTTGAAGAAGCCCTCTATCTTTCGAACCTCGCCAGCCATGTTACCGTGATCCATCGGCGAGATCAGTTCCGTGCCGAAAAAATTCTGTCCGACAAACTGCAGACCAAAGCCGAAGACGGCAACGTCGATATTGAATGGTTCCATGTCCTTGACGAAGTTCTGGGCAATGAGCAGGGAGTCACAGGTGTCCGTATTAAGGACGTGCGCGATGGGTCAACCAAAGAAATTGAAGTCCAGGGAGTCTTCATCGCTATCGGCCACAATCCCAACACCGAAATTTTTACCGGCCAAATCGAGATGGAGGATGGCTATATCAAAACCCGGGGTGGCTCAAACGGCTTCGCGACTCAAACCAACATTGCCGGTGTTTTCGCAGCCGGGGACGTTCAGGATCATATCTATCGTCAAGGGATTACTTCAGCCGGTACCGGCTGCATGGCTGCTCTTGACGCCGAGCGATACCTCGATGGAATCAAGCTTGACAAATCAGCTTAGGCCTTCTGTCAACGCAGTTTTTCTGAGGCCGGTGGGGTGATTGTCTGGCGCCATGGCGCCAGACATAATCCTGTCGACCACGGATGAACGCATGGCCAAAACAACTAAGAGGCGATCTTTACAGATCGCCTCTTTTAAGTTTCAGCAGGTCATCCGATAGTTATTTCGAACCAGCGGTTTGAGTTTTTTTCTCTGCCAACCCCTGTCCAACAGCTTTCGTCATACCAAACAACATCAACAGCGCAGGAACCAGCTGAGCCACAATCAACAGAGCACAGAAACCAACAAAAAGCAAAACCAGGATACCGCTATTGTATGTCGCTGCGGTATCGACGGCAAAAGCAGGGCTGACAAGTATCATCGTCAGGGCGATAGTCGACAGTACGGATTTAATCGAAAACATAGTGGTCTCCTTTTTAATATGCGTATTTTCTTCATATTTCTTGAATGCGTAACAAATTGCCTGGTAAATTTCTTCGCTGTTGTCTTCTCCGGCAGTTCTCAAAGCATGATAAAAGATGCCTTCTTTGCGAATCCGCCTTACCAGCTCAATCGGCATTTCATCTGAAACCAGAACAATCGAGATGTTACGATTACATTTCTTCATCAATGGAATCAGCTTGGCCACGTTCTGCTGGTTATAGTCGCCGTCAATAACAACAACCTGGACTTCTTTGTTAACGATCCCTTCCAATGCATTAGCAACACTATCTGCCTGGGTGACATGATATTCATCAGGACCAAACATCTCTGCCAACCGTTTCCTGGCATCATGATTTTTATTTGCTATCAGCAGGCCTTTCATAATCCCCATCCTTCCCTTTTTTGTGCTCAACTATGGGTTTCAGCCTTTTTCTGATCACGACCAAACAAGCCACGAATCATTCCTATCAACATCAGTGTTGCCGGAACCAGTTGAAAAACAATAATCAAGGCGAAAAAACCGATAAAAAGGGACAGCAGCAAACTTCCTTCACCGGCACCACCTTCAGCAGCAAAAGCGGGAGTTGCACTTAAGATCAGGGCGATCAGGACATTGCGAAATTTGTTTTTCATTGTGACCTCCATATTGATGAATTTGAGCGTTTATTTAATCTTTGATTCATCTATAAAGCAGTGTTTATGCCAAATTCATAAAAAATCACAAGAATAACTCAAAGATGTTGTTTTTACAGGACTTTTAAATCAAAAAAACATGAGACATTTCATTCAATTTTCACTATTTGTATATTTCAAACATACAGCCAGCTCTCTGAAAGCGAACCACCACACCCTCAAAACCAGGCTATCCCCTGTTTTTAAATAAAAAACACAAATAACAGGGTGTATATATTTTTATTGCACCGGAGATCAAATTTATATTGTCTTTATACAGAAGGGAAAGGGGGCTGCTATACTGAACAAAACAGGAGAGAAACGCCCATTTTCTTAACGGGAGGAACCATGCCGCATCTACAATTTGAAATTAATCGTCATCTCACCGATCCAGAAAAAATAACCTTTGCTGAAGAGGTTCGGTTACTGTTTTCCCGAATTATGGACACCGGCACCGATCACATCAGTATATCCATCCGTGAGTTTGACACGTTCAACCTTTCTGTAGGCCGGGTCAGAGAGCCGGAAAAAGGAGTGGCGGTTGTCAACGCTGATATTCGTGAAGGTCGGACCATGACTCAGCGGCGAGATCTCTGTCTCGGCTTCATGGACCTTCTCCACATCAGATTCGGCGTTCCAAGGGAACATATGTACGTCACCCTGACAGAACATAAAGGAGAGGACTTCCATCTTCTGGAGAAATACCTGACCAGCTGGCAGGAAGGGGAAGACCCTCTGGCCGACTAAAGCCGACGGTCGCAACAGAGCCGACCCCCGCCACCGACAGCAATGCAGGCCGATTAAACTGTCCGCCACAAAAGACAACCTTACTGAGAGTCGATCACGTTCAACTGTTTCCAGTGACCGCTGCGATAACGCAGGTAAAACACGGCACCGGCACAGATGAAAAACAGATTCATAGACAACCAGGCCCGTTGCGGCGACAACTCAAACCAGCGTAGAAGGACAAATAATAATCCGACCAGAGCCCAATGTATGGTAACCGAAAGGCACATGGTCCAGAAGGTGTCTCCGGCCCCTCTCAAGGTCCCACTGAAAACGACAATGGTCGCATCGGCCAGGACATAAAGAGAGGCCAACCGCAGCATTTCGACCGCCAGTGGAAAAGCCTGAAGATAAATGCTGTCCTGCCCCTGAGGTTGAAATACCCCAACCAGAAACTGGGGAACGGAAACGAACAAAACCAGAATGGCAGAGGAGTAACACCAGGCCATTTTCAATCCCGAATGAGCCACCTTAACTGCCGTTTCCGGCTGTCCGGCCCCCATGTAACGCCCGACCAGGCTGACCACCCCGATCTGAATTCCGAGCAGCGGTACAAAAGAAACCATGTCCCAGTTAAAAACAATGGTAACTGCCGTCGCGGTCACCAGGCTGTGGGAATGAAACAACAGAATCATCAGAGTAAAGGCCAACAGGTTGAGAAACATTTCGATTCCGGCGGGATAGCCGAAGCGCAGCAGTTTGGCCATCACTCCGGGATCAAAGCGCAGTGATTCCGAAATCTTAAAATCTCTGCGATTCCTACTGCGCAGATAACGGGAGATCAACACCAGAAGGCCGCAGAGACTGCCGATCAGAGTTCCGTAAGCCGCTCCGCGAAGACCAAGGACAGGGAAACCGAAGTGACCGAAGATCAGGATATAATTAACCACAACGTTGACACTCATGGTGACCAGTGCCGCCAGCATGACCACCCGGGTCCGGCCGATACCTGAGAAGAAACTGCTGAACGCATTTTTCAGCAACACCAGAATGGCACCATAAATCAGGATATCAAAATAGAGAATCTGGTGAGGTAATTGATCTGCGGGGCTGCCGGTCACTTCAAAAAGAAAATGCGCCAGAGGCCGCAACAGCAGAACCAGCGGATAAGCCCCCAATGCCAAGAGTACCGACTGGTCAGTACCAGGCTGCATCGATTGAGCTGCCCACCACCGAGATACTGAGCAACCAGGGCGGTGGCATAGCCGATCAGACCGATAAAAAGGTCATCAGCATAAAACTGGTCAACCCTCCCACCATGGCCGCATTCATCGGCACAGGCCCCAGGGTCGACAGGAACAACCGATCGGTAAAGGTCATGGCTGTCTCGCAACCATGAGAAACAACCATCGGCAGTGAAATCGTCAGCATTTCCCGCAACCCACCCGGTTGATCTTCAGTATTTCGTATTCATGACAACCTGTGATGTCAAGTCTGTTTATAGGAGCCTGTCATCCTGATTGCCCCGATCTGGCGCAAAGCACCAAGACAGTAGATGCCGACACCCAGCCAGATCAACCGAAGGTGACCAGATGATCAAGGCTGAACGCTTCACGATAGACAAACACCCAAGAAAAAGGCGATCGTTGGTGCAAGATACTGGACAATTCCTATCGTTGACAACTTCAACCGCGACGTAGCGGCCGCAAACCAGAGCAGCGGCAAACTGGTTGCCAATCCGGAACCGATCAACCACAGTGTCGTATCGGTCTGCTGCAGAAACAGAGACCTTGCAGAGAAAGCTCTCCAACCGATATAGCCTAGAGCAGGAACAACCAGCACACAGGTTTCGATCAGCAATCCAGGAATAGGTTTGATCATGATCCTTTTCCTGGCGTAGCCGTAAAAGGCGAAACTCAACGCCAGGGTCAAACCGAAAGCGGGAAAATCACCATAACCGGCAAGCGAATAACCGATGCCGGTCAGAACACAGACAAAAGAGACCAACTGCGGTCGGCTGAAACGTTCCCCCAGCAAGAGAAAGCCTAGCAGAACATTGACCATTGGAGTGATGTAATAACCGAGACTGGTTTCAACAACATGACCGGCATTCACCGCCCAGATGTAGACGAACCAGTTGAAGCCGATCAACAGACCACTGATCGTAAGCCACTTTATCTGCGTGACATCCCTGATCGTTGTCATGACCTCCGGCCAGCGCTTCTGGCAGCTGACAATCAGACAGAGAAAGACACAGGACCAGACCGCTCTGTGGCAGAGGATTTCAATCGGCTCAACAGCTTGCAGCTGTTTCCAGTAAGCCGGCAGGAACCCCCACGCGGTAAACGCCGCCAGACTGTATAAAACACCATAAAACCGAGTATTCATTTTTGCTTTACTTTCTGAATTTAGCACTAAATTGTGAGTATATCACCAACGCCAACAAGTAAAAAAAGAAAAGTACATCTTCTTTATGCTTTTTCATACTTTCTGATAGACAGGAAATCAGCTTCTGATAAAGTTCCAGGTTTGCAGGGTTTCAGACGCAATCGTCTGTCATTACAAACATGGAGGGGAACCATGAAAAGATTGATCATCTGTTGCGATGGTACCTGGAACAATCCAGCACAGGAAGACAATGGTGTTCCGGCACCAACCAACGTTTACAAACTCTACAACGCCGTTGCCGATCATGATGAACGGCACGAAGTTAAACAGCTCAAGTACTATCACCCCGGTCTTGGTAATGAAGACGGAAGATTAAGAGCCCTGCTCGGAGGCGCATTCGGTGCAGGCATCAGCGAACATATCTGCAGTGCCTATCACTGGCTTGCCGACAACTATGCCGAGGGTGATCAGATCTACCTCTACGGATTCAGCCGTGGGGCCTTTACAGTCAGGAGTCTGGCTGGGTTCCTGGCTTATGGACTTCCCGATTTGAGCAATCTCTCACACGAGGAAAGCTGGGATCGCGTACACACCCTCTACAAGCACGTTTACCGTAAGAAAAATCAGTTTCTGCCTGGATCAGCCAGGGATGGGACTTTTTCCATCAAGGTGACGCGGTCCCGATCCGCTTCATCGGCGTCTGGGATACCGTCGGTGCCCTCGGCATCCCTGATGATCTTGAAATTTTCAATATTTTTGACAACAAGCAGAAGTGGCAGTTTCACAATACCGAACTCGGTCAGCATGTCGAAACAGCCCGCCACGCCATGGCCATTGATGAAACCCGCTCCAGTTTCAGTGTGACCCGCTGGAAGAATATCGACAGTCACTCCGATGCGGTAGAGATATGGTTTCCCGGAGTCCATGCTGATGTTGGCGGCGGCTACGCCGACACCGACCTCGCCAATGGAGCCCTGCTCTGGATGATCACTGAAAGCGCGGCGGGAGAGCTTAAATTCCGTAACGGCACGGCCCTCTCCTTTCCTGTCAACCCCCTCGGCATGATGCACGATTCGTTCAAAGGTATTTTTTCCAAATTACGTTCAAGACCGAGAAATATCCCCGCCATGGTGGAAAAAAATAAACGCTTTTTGCATCCCGGCGCCCTGAAGCGTCAGGAGGCCTCCCCCATCAACTATCCCCCCTATCATCCCACCACCATTCTTAAAATCGGACAACGCCATAGCGTCGATATCTTTGCCGATACACGCTGGAACTCAACCGGTCTCTACCTTGAGCAGGGTCACGCCTACACCTTCAGCGCTGACGGCCAATGGCTTGACAGCAAGGATCGCTGTGATTGGAACGGGACCCAGGACGGCCAATTAACCAGTGCAGATATTCTAAGAGGAACGTCAAGTTTCCTCGGGCAATTCGAGAAGCTCTATAAAAACTCAGTTCCAACGAATCAACGGACTTCATTGCAACCAAGCGGGTCGAAGACTTCAACTGGTTTTGCCTGGTCGGCGCGATTGCCAATGACTCAGGTTCAAACAAAATCGTCAAAAATGACGGCAGCCCGGTCCCACATCAGTATGTCTGCCTACCCGATCACCAAAGCTCCCGCTGAAGGTTACAGCCGGAGGTACCTCTACTGTTTTCCCAATGACGTCTGGAGCCTGTACGGCAATAATCACGGCAGTGTCAGGTTAACCGTCACACGCATAGCCTGACCGTAAAAACAGCGCTTGCGAGATCCCTGTTACTGGGCTGCCTGGAACATGCATAGTTAAGACCGTCTCTACTTCACTTCATATTTACGACAGAGGCGTTGTCCAGCTAAGCTTCATCCTGCCATTGAAAAAAATAAACCCTTTAACAACAGCAGCTTATAAAATTTTATCGGCCCGAGCGGCTAAAAAAAGCTATCTATGAGATATAATTACAATAAATCAGGTTTTCCAATTTACTCCAACCAGAGGCTGAAGGAGTTGATTGTGGATAGACCCAAAACAGATGCCCCATCATTGCTACAGTTCTTACTTTCTTCTGTCACACAGACACGCTCTCAGTCGCGCCGGTCGCCTTGGAACGCCAACAGGGAGCGTCAACTTTTCAACCTGTCGCCAGGGAGGCGTGAATATGGCACAAACAAGGATGCGTAAAGATGATCTGTCTCTGAAGTCTCATCTTCAGGCAGTCAAACAGGGGAAACGCCGCTTTGAAAATGCATTTCAGAGCGTAGCACGCATGATTCTGGCCGAACCGATCAGCAAAGTTGTGGTCAACGGCCGTTCAACATACGACTTCGAAATTTTCCGCACGGGGTCCAAGCATGCCATCGGCATGTATGACGAAATTAACAGTTTCGTCTCTTTTGTCAAAGATGCGGCCGAAGGTGGATCTTCCCAAGAAATGGCCTACGTTCTGGTTGGTGAACCGGGAAACGGTAAAACCTTTTTTGTCGAATATCTGTGTGCAAAGTATCGCGATTTCCTGACCCTGCCGGAAAATCGCCGCTTTACCTTTCGTTTTACCAACATGGATCAACTCGGCAGTTACGGCAAGATTTCAACCATCGAATCCCAGACCTACGAAGATCCTATGATTCTGGCGATGAACCTGGGAGACACCCTAAACCAGAGCAAAGAGTTGCTGGCGAAAACCTTCGGTTTCGACGACAAGCAGATTGAGGAATTCTACCACAACTATCGCCCGCTCGGAGCCTGCAGCAGTTACATGGTGAACGATCTGCGCCGTTTCACCGACGACAAGTTAGCCGAGTTCCTCAAGTATATCGAAATCATTCCGGTCCCCTTGATTGAATCCCTTGGTACGATCACAGGAAAATATGCCGCCAAGGACAAAATCACCTCCAGCGCCGTTGATCTGCTGGGCGAAGAATCGATCCAGCGGCTGCTACACATCAGCGACACCAATAATCCGTACCGCTTTGACCTGCGGCGCGGGGCGCTGGCCCGGGTGGCCGGCGGCGGCATTCACTTTTCCGATGAAATCTACAAGAACAAAAAGGATCTGGTTCAGGTTTACCTGGGCGTCATTCAAAACCGCCTGATCGAAATTGATGGCTACAAGTGGCCGATCGATACCCTGATCATCGCCACCAGCAACAACGCTGAATTTAACCGCTTCCTGTCGGAAAAGGAAGAAGCGCCGATCATCGACCGCTGCCGCATCTGCTATTTCTCGCACAACACCAATTACCTGATGCAGGAAGAGCTGACCAGCTATGCCATCGGCAGTGAAACCAAAACCACCCTGACCGGCCTGGACCTCCACCAGGATCCGAACCTCAACTATGCCGCCAGTGCCGCAGTCGTCCTGACCCGTTTGCCGCGCAGTGAAAGCTGACCCCGGTCGAAACCATGAAGCTGGCCGCCGGTGAAGTAGCGGGAGAAAAAAGTATCAAAACCCTGTCGGAAGTCATCGACATACTCAATCAGGAGGCGGACATCACCAAACGCTTCGGCCAGAAAGGCCTGGGCCACAGAAACCTGGGGCGGGCGCTCCAGTTACTGGTCGAAAGCACCGAAACCAACGAAGGCCAGTGCATGTTCGCTTACGACATCTTCAAAACCATAGAACGGGTTATCCTGGACTATGTCTCCGACAACAACGACCGGGCCAAATATCTGGAAGACCTCAAGCTGGCCAAGGGGCTCTACCGCGAGCGGGTCATGACCGAAATGTTTAACGCCTACATGGATGAACCTCAGGCGGTCCGCAAGGACGTTATGAACTACGTCAACATGATCATCGGTACCGATGCTGAAAACCTGGGCCCGGACAAGATGTGGAAATACCGTGACCCACAGACCGGTGAACTGAAAGCACTCAAGGTCGACCAACGCTTCATCCAAAGTGTTGAAGACCGGCTCGGGCTGAAAACGGAAGAACAGCGCGAAAGTTTCCGCACCACAATCCGCAAGATCTACGGCCAGAAAATCTCTGTCGATTCGGGCTATGACTTCATGGACAACCTGGAACTGGTCAAGGCGGTCACCGATGTCCGTCTGAAGTCGGATATAGCCGGTGCAGGTTCACTGGTCGGCGCCCTGGCCAACCGGACCAATGAGGAAAACCAGAAACTCTATGACCGCATGATCGAAACCATGCTCGGTCAATTGGGCTACTGTCGTACCTGCGCACAGAAAACGATTGAATATTTCTGCACTCAGGATGACGAAGGTTGAGCGTCTGCCTATGACTAAAAAAGACCAAAAAACAGATAACCCGTCAGCCGGGATCAACGATACGCAAGCTGAGTTAAGTCACGAGTTGCTGGAGGAACGCCTGCACCGCGCCGTTCATGAAGATGCTGCGCCCCGGAATCGTCCTTTCCATGAGCTCTATGGAAGTAACGATTTCAGCATGCTACAGGATATGGCACCTAAAAAAGAACCGATACACACCAGCATCCGCAGTCTTGATGACCTGCTGGAACGGGATCGCATCCGCGAGCAGGACGGCTTCCCCCGCAAGATCAAGATCGGAAAACTTGTCAAACCGGTCAAAGGCAGCGAAGATAAAGTTATCGTGGTACCGACAACCGTCGAAGAAAAATTTATTCACGATAACCGCTTCCTTGACCAGGAAGCAGGCGGTTCCGGGAGTGGTCACGGTTCCGGCGAAGAAGGGGATGTCATCGGTGAGCAGCCTGTGCGCACGGGTGAAGGCGAAGGGAGCGGTGCGGGACAGGGACAAGGTGGTTCACATGAAATAGATGCCAATGCTTATGATCTGGGGCGTATTCTGACTGAAAAGTTTCAACTCCCCAACCTCAAGGATAAGGGGAAAAAACGCTCCCTGACCCGTTACACTTATGATCTGACGGATAAAAACCGTTCTTTCGGCCAGGTTCTCGATAAAAAAGCGACTCTGCGCCAGGTTCTGCAGACGAATATAGGGCTGCAGAATATTTCCGATCCCGCCAATATCGACCCAACCGGACTGCTTATTGCCCCCAAAGACAGGATATACCGGATTCTGTCCCGCGAAATGGACTATGAATCCCAAGCCATGGTCTTTTTATCCGTGATTATTCAGGATCAATGGAGGGAAAGACAACCGAGCTGGTGGTATCCCAGCATATCCTCATCTACAGCTGGCTACTCTATCAATATGCGGGGCAGGTCGAAACCCGCTTTATTTTACACGATACTGAAGCAACGGAGGTCGAAGATTTCTATACCTATTACAATTCCCGTGTCGCCGGCGGAACTCAGGTCGCGGCAGGATTCAAGTTGATCAATCAGATTGTTGCCGAAGAAAATCTGGCAACCGACTACAACATCTATGTCTTTCACGGAACCGATGGCGATGACTGGGACCGGGATGGCCACAATACCATCGCCGAATTAAAAACAATGCTGAGCTACAGCAATCGGATCGGCATCACCATCGCTGAACATCTTTATACCAGCAAGGGCAACACCCAGATGGAAAGCTACCTGAAGCAATCTGGTCTGTTGGAGCAGGCCAGCAACCTGCTGCGCCTCGACAGCATGAAAAACGATGCGACCGAAGAACGTATCATCAAAGGTATCCGCAACCTGGTTTCTGAATAGAGGGCCTATGCAACTCATTGATCAAAAAACCAAACGAATCATGGAAGGGTGCAAAGAACGTGCACGCGACGCGGGCCTGACTTTTGAAAACGAGACCCTCGAATATATTGTCACTAACCGCAACATGCTGGAGCTGACCCCGAAGAACATGATCCCGACCCTCTACGATTACTGGGTTCACGATGTGGAAATCATGCGCGAACAGGGGAAGTACGAACTGTACCCCAGCAACCCCTACGAAACGGTTATCAACACCCGCCCGGCAATTTCCTTCTATAACGACAATAATCCCGATTGGCTCAACGTGATGATTTTCTATCATGTGATTGGTCACATCGATTTTTTTCAGAACAATCTCTATTTCCGCCACACCTGGGATTATGACTTGACCGGCAAAGCCCTGGCCGACAAACGCCTGATCGCCAGGCTACGCTCCGAGCATGGTCGCTGGGTTGATTACATCATCGAGTTTGCCCGCGGCATCGACAACCTGGTTGGCTACCACAAAGAGCTTTCCAGTCACTATCGCCCCGACAGTCAGTACTCTGGTCGGCTCAACTTTTATTTTGATTATTTTCTGCAGACCACCAAAGCGGTCAGTATCAGCGATTACATTAAGCAGATCGAACTTTATAATAAGCATGTCAGTGAACATGGCAAGCTGGGGGAGAAAGCTTTTTTCGGCGGTGTCCAGAAACAGTACCCGGAGTTTGAAGCGGCCTATGAAAAACATCAAACCGACTACACTCCGGAAAGTCCCGATCTGCTCCAGTTTCTGATCGACTACTCTCCGTTTCTGAATCGGGATGAAAACAAGTGGATGAAGTCTATCCTGGAAATTGTCCGCACCACATCACTTTATTTTCAACCCCAGATTCGAACGAAAATCATGAATGAAGGATGGGCCAGTTACTGGCACGAGACTCTCTTTCTGAAAGACGATCGCATTGAGGGGCATGAAGTCGACTTTGCCCGCGTCAATTCTGCCGTTACCTCCATGCCACGGGTCGGTCTTAATCCTTACGCCCTGGGAATGCGCCTGTTCTACTGGATTGAAGAACAAGCCGATCGGGGCTGCTACTCTCTCGGTTACGATCAACTCAAACAGATCGATCAACGCCGAAGCTACGACCGAAAGACCAGGAACGGCCGGGATTTTATCTTTGATATCCGTCAAAACGAGTGTGATTTCACCTTTATCAACCGTTTTGTCAACCAGGATTTTATTGATCGAAACAATCTGTTTGTCGCCAACCGCCGTCTCAACAAAGAGCGGATGGTCTGGGAATACTACATCGAGAGCAGAAAGTCGGAGGATTATCGCTCCATGCTGTTTTCATCACTCTACCATCCACCCAGGATCAACATTGATCCGGACAAGTCGTGTGACGGCTGTCTTTACCTGAGCCACAAAAACGAAGGCAAACCGCTGGTCGACGACTATATCGCCAACACCATGATGGGGATAGAGTACCTGTGGGGCGAAAGCGTCAAGCTGGAAACAAGCCAGGCCAGCGTCAGCAGTCCATCGGAAACTGACGAACAGGACCATTCCTATACGGTTACCTGGAAAAGGGTTCTCTACACCATGAAAGAACGAAAGCTGAGCATGGAGGCGCTGTAGCCATGGTCGCAAATATTGATAAAAAAACCACTGTTGACAAAGCAATGGAACACTTTTCTCTGATTCATCAGGACAGCCAGAGTAGTGATCTCATCCCTTTCGAAAGCTACCTGAAACGTGTTACTGAAAGTCCTGACCGGGCCATACGTAATGTTTTTCAAGTTTCCACGACATGATTAAAACCTATGTCGAGCTGGGTCGATGAATACCGGGACGATCCGGAGTCGATTAATTATCTCTCCTATGACACGCAGAGATTGTTTGTTGAGGATACCGATCATCCTTTTTCGCCGACCGCCTGTTCAGCAATCGTCTGGTCAAGCTGGCGGAAAACTTTCGTCACGGAGCCAAACAGAATAAAATCTACATTTTTAAGGGTCCGCACGGCTGTGGGAAAAGCACCTTCCTCGACAACCTGCTACGCAAATTCGAACAATTTGCCAATAGTTCAGACGGCTGTACTTATGAAACCGTCTGGCGACTTGATCGGCAAGTGCTGTCCGAGGTCGGTGAACATGATAAAAATCACATCCTGAACAAACTCTCCACGCTGCTGGATGAACATGAAGGGCCTCATCCGGATCTGACTCAGGCCGAGGTCAATGGCGGCTCGTCCTGCATTGAGGTCCCCTGCCCCAGTCACGACAGTCCCATTCTGATGATCCCACGCGAATATCGCCGGGATTTCTTTGACGATCTGTTCAAAAATGATGAAGCGAAATGGAAACTGTTTACCGAGAAACAATATGAATGGCTCTTCAAGGATAGTCCATGCACGATCTGCTCATCCATCTACCAGGCTCTGCTCAATCGCCTGCACGATCCCGCCCGCGTGCTCAGGATGTTATTTGCCCGCCCCTACCGCTTTAATCGCAGGCTGGGGGAAGGTGTCAGCGTCTATAATCCCGGCGATAAAATCATAAAACAGAGCGTCCTCGGCAACGAAATGCTGCAAAAACGAATCAATTCACTGTTTCATGACAGCAATCAGGTCCAGTACATGTTCTCCAACTTTGCCAAAACAAATAACGGCATCTATGCCTTGATGGATATCAAGGGGTACAATGTTGAACGGCTGCTTGAGCTCCACAACATCATCAGCGAAGGGGTGCACAAGGTTGAATATATTGAAGAAAAAGTCAGCTCGCTCTTCCTTGCCCTGATGAACCCTGAAGATGAAGAAAGCATCAAGGACCTGCCATCCCTTTCAGACCGGATCGAACCGATAAAAATCCCTTACGTCCTCGACCTCTGTACCGAAGTGGAAATTTACCGCAACACCTTCGGCCGCCATATAGATGACCGCTTTCTACCACGGGTCCTGCATAACTTTGCCCGGATTATTATTTCCACCAGGCTGAATATCGCCTCGCCGGCCATGCTTGAGTGGATCGATCAGCCGGTTCGTTACAGTCGTTACTGCGACAGAAACCTGCATCTGCTGAAAATGGAAATTTACACGGGCAATATCCCGAACTGGCTCAACGAAAGTGACCGCAAAGGACTGACATCTCAGCTACGCCGTAAGATTATCGCCGAATCAGAAACGGAAGGGGCACAGGGGCTGTCGGGACGGGATTCCATCCGTATTTTCAACGAGCTCTATGCCGCCCAGGCACAAGAGGGATCGCTGATCGACATGTCCAATCTCTACAGCTTTTTCAACAAACATGAGAATTGGATGAAACTGATTCCCGACGGGTTTATGGATGCCCTGCTGCACATGTACAATTATACGATCATGCAGGAGATCAAGGAATCGCTCTACTATTACAACGAAGAACAGATTATACGCGATCTTCAGAATTATATGTTCGCCATCAATTTCGAAAACGGACGGGTCGTCGACTGCCCCTACAGCGGTGACAGAATTTCCGTCAGCGAGGAGTTCTTTGCCCCGATAGAGGCCCGCCTGCTCAACATGGCTGATGACCGCAGTCACATTTTAACCTTCAGAAAAGATGTGCAAAAGGAATACACCGCCCGCACCCTGACGCAAGAGATGCAACTCGACAACAAAGATCTGTCCGAAACGACTCTCTACCAGAATCTTCACGAACGCTACGTTTATCATCTTAAAGAGCGTGTTCTGGAACCATTTCTCAACAATGATAACTTCCGTCGGGCCATTAAGGATTTCGACAGTGAAGAATTCAAAACCTATGACAACAGGATCCGTAACGACATCAGCTTTTAATGACCAATCTGAGTGAAAATTCGGTTATTCCAAGCTGGGAGCCAAAGAGGTCTGTATCTACATGATCGACAATGAACTGGCGCAGAAATTCAGCCAGTAAGAGAGGTGTCAGGACAAAGCTTTAAGCGCACGAAAGGCGACCCCTTGTGAAGTCGCCTCGGTTTGAAGACAAAGCCCGTTTACGGGCTTTGTCAATCGTTTGAGTTGGATCAGTTTCTGGCTTTCGCTGTTTTACGTGAACTGCTTGCCGCTTCTTTGGTCAGACCGAACAGAGCCAGTACGGCAGGAACCAGCTGGGCCACAATCAGCAGAGCACAGAAGCCGACAAACAGAAGAATCAGGATGCCGCTGTTATAGGTTTTAGCGGTATCCACGGCAAAGGCAGGAACGGCAAACAGGCTCAGGCTCAAAGTAGTCAGTAACGCTTTCATGTGTTTCTCTCCTTTTAATGATCTGTCAGTTTTAAAGTCGATTTAAATGCAATCCGGATTTTTCAACTCGGATAGCGGTTATTGATTTTAATGTGTTGCAGCTTGTTTTTGATCCCGTCCAAACAAGCCTCTGAGAATTCCAACCAGCATAAGAGTCGCAGGAACCAGCTGGAAAACCACGATCAGGGTGAAAAATCCGATAAACAGGGACAGTAGCAAGCTACCATCACCAGCACCCGACTGACCGGCTGCAAATGCGGATGAAGAAAAAGTAACCAGAGCGATCAGGGCATTGCGCAACATTTTTTTCATAGTAACCTCCATTATATGATTCAGTTGTTTTTGTTAACTTGTCTTCGTTTAAATGCAGAGCACATGCCAACAATTGAAACAAAAAAAACAAAATCCCTAACATGCTTAAATTAAAGGAGTTATCAAAAGAAAAAAAGAAAAAAGAGAGGAAAGACTCATCGTTTATCTGTATAAGCAACATATACAGAGGCCCTGTCAACGTACTCCCTCTTCGGCGACTTTAAAAAGCTAACTACCTGTTAGTACGTATATTTCCAGGCGTATAAAAAATGTATATAGCAATTCATCAGATAAATAATTAATTTATTCTCCAGGCAATCAAACCCTGTTTGTCTTCAACATTGATCTGAATTGAAAAAATCAGTAGTATCGCTTCCTCACGCTAACCCACTTTTTCTGGATCGGAAATGAACGACACCAAACAGAGCGCCCCGGCAGAATACGCCCCAAAACTCAAAAAAATCCGTCAGAGGCGAATATTTCTGTGGGTGGTTATTGCCGCTTATCTCCCTGCGATGATGGTCGCTCTCGAATCCCCCAATTACAAAACCTGGGCCTCCGTTGTCTTTGGCTGCTGGCTTGTCCTGTTAATTATCGCCGTTGCCTTTGCCTGTGTTATCCGTTGCCCTCGCTGTGGCGAATGCTTTCATACACACGGCCCGACCTTTCTCCCATTCCGGCGCTGTCTTCATTGTGCCCTCCATGTCAATGCCGATAAGCGCCCCCCGGAGCCGGAGAGAACAGGGTCTGACAAAAATAAATCCTGAAAATTTAATAAGTTGCTCTGATTCAGCACATGAAGTACCCTTCTTTGTGTAGAATCCCTGTTTCTTTTTCCATAACTGGAGGAGCGAATGAATCAGAATGAAGAGATCCCCCCGCCACATTACGGGCAGGTCTAAAAAAATCCGTCGGCGGCGTTGGTTTCTATGGATTCTGATCATTGCCTACCTGCCCATGATGATGCTTGCCATGCGGGCTGAGCAATCGGCACAAGCCATTGTCATTGCATTTATTGCCTGGGTTATCTTATTGATCGTCGCTGTCGCTTTAATGGCATTGGTCCGCTGTCCTCAGTGCGGCAACTGTTTTCATATGAGTGGATTTCTTTTCCGTCCGGTCAGAAAGTGCTTTTCTTGTGGATTGCCGTTGAATCAGGATAAAAAGAATCAAGCTGAAAAAAAACTTCAGACATAAAAACAGGCCTCCCGGGGATTTGTCCGAGAGACCTGTTTTGGCTGCTGAAGAATCGGCAGCGTCTGTTCTTGAAAATAGGTCCTTAACCGGCCATCTCAACTCTGTTACGACCGTTCTTTTTGCTCGATAGAGAGCCCTATCTGCGCGGGAAATCAGAGCATCGGCATTTTCGCCCGGCTGGAACTGTGCAGCACCGACACTGACCGTCACCTGGATAGTCCCCTCCCCCCGGTATACGGCCAGGGTCTCGATTCTGGCGCGAATGCGTTCGCCCAGTTGAGCGGCCTGTTGAGCATCGCAATCAGAAGACAAAACAAGAAACTCCTCGCCCCCCCAGCGGAAAAGAATATCCTCTCCCCTAATAACGTCACCAAGTCCGGTGGCTAAATTTTGCAGAACTTGATCGCCGGCCTGGTGACCGTAGGTATCGTTGACATACTTAAAATGGTCGATATCGAGGATGAGAACGGACAGAGGCATATTGCGGCGCCGGTTCGCTTGTTCTGCCTGGTTAAAAAGAAAATCAAACATTTGCCGATTGGCGACACCGGTCAATTTATCAGTTGTCGCCATGGCCTCAAGTTTCCTCTGATCATTGCCAAGCGTCATCCAGGCAATCACCAGAACAATGACCGTAATACCGAAACTGATGGCAATATTGATCAACAGAGTCTTCTGGATTCTGGCTTCACCGACCGTTTCATTTTCCAGGACGATCAGGTACCAATCAAAATCCTCGACCAGACGGCTGTTGAAATAATAGGTGCGATTCCCCTGTTCGAAGGTCAGTGACGTGCTTGGAGATGTCAGGATCTGGGTTGTATGCGCTTTGAGCCCATCAATCTCCCTCAGATTGTGCGGTCCGTCAAATTTGCTTCCCACCAGAGTCACTATCCCCTGGCGATCAGTAAAAAAGATGGTTCGCCCGTAACGTTGCTGGTACGTCTCAATCAACTGCTGGACAGATCGAACTCCCAGACCGACGCCAATCGTTCCAATATAATGGCCAATATAATCGTAAACCTTGTGATTGATAAAAACGGTCATGCTGGTTAGATCGGCCGTGTCGCGATCGATGTTGATCAGATAATCCTCTACAACATTGGCCATGTTGAAATACCAACGGTCCTGGGGATCATCCCTGGAGACCGTCTTCAGCACACCGCTGGAATGATAATATTGACGGCTATGGTCAGAGACAAAAAACTGGTGACTGTACCGTAACGTTTCTGGATTTCACTCAGGAAGCGGGTCATCTTGTCGGAGTCGGTCTCTCCGCCCAGGACCCAGTCTCGAACAAAGGTGTCATGTGCCATCAGTGAAGAAATAAAAATCGGCCGCAGCAGGTCCTGTTGGATTTCAGAATAGATATTGTCGCTGGTCAGAGGCAGGGTGCTGCCGGCAATCTGCTCTGACAGGGATTTTTTGGCGACAAAATAACTGATGATACTTGTGAACAAAAACCCCACAACCAGTAAAACCGCCAGAACGGACATAAAACTGTATTTTCGATTCACCAACATGGACCTTTCCTGGTTTATCCTGATATTCAGGCCAAATATTGCAACGCAGGACCGGACCTGCGAAATCGACTCCCAAAATACCCGACTGAGAGGATTAAATCCAAGCTCAATATTTATTTGCTGCAGAAACCGGGGTGCCCCGGCCAGACGTCTCACACCCCCCTGAGGGGAACCCACCATCAGGCTGTTCAGATTGTTGTCACGGATTCAGTTACTGAGCTTCGGCGTGAGCACATCCAACTGGTTGAAAAAGATTTTAACCATTGTTTTTTGTCATGACGACCATCTACGGTCAGGACATGTTCATTGTTCAAAACGGTTGCCAGCAATGCCGAGCCATCACCAACAAGCTGATCCTGCTTTCCAAAGCCAAGGTAAATTTGCGGATAGATTGCCGGGCTCTCACTGTATTTTTTTATCCAACTCCAGAGAAGCCTCTCCCAATCGTGGTCCTCGATCGGCCCCGCCTGCCAGTTGCCAAGGCCGCCGGCTTCAGTTATTTCGCGGATCATATCATCTCTGCCGAGAAAAGGGCTGATCAGCATGACGGCGTCCAGATCCTGCGGTCGTTCACGCATGTAAAGCAGACTTCCGAGGCCTCCCATGGAAAATCCGGCCAACCAGATACGGCGATAACCGCGACGCTGAGCCGGTTCAATGATGTCCCGATATAAGCGCTCGACGAGAGTCCGGCTCTTGTAATAACCGTAATGGGCGTTGGGAGCAACAATGTCAAAAGGGAGATCCCTGCGACGGATTTCAGCGATAACTCCCAGCGCTTCAAAATCGTGATGGTCCCCGCCTATGCCGCGCAGTAGAATCAACAGAGATCTGTTCTCGCTGGCATCCATGGTTCCATATTCCAGTTTTTCAATCGGGACCTTGATCGCTGGAGTACACCCGGAGAGAAGACAGAACAAAGTAAGCATCAAAACCAGTAAAAACATATTTTGACGTGAATGGTAGACATAGAAACCCCTGCTCGTCCGGCTGTTTATCTCGCCCCGGTATGGTGCAGAAAATCACAGCTGGATGGTAACAGATCAGTACAGCCCGAGAGAGCCGGGACTGTACTCTATTAGAGTCGATCTTCAATCATATCATTGACGAAACGATCACTTGACGACACCAGCGTACAAAGGCCCTTGTCACTGCGATTCCCGGGCAATTGACAGCGTCAGCAACAACGTCACCCTACCACAGCTTATAAATATGCCTTTCAGCCCTATTTATTTCATCTTTTTTTGACCTAGGTCAATTTCTTTCACCAGTAACTGAGGTTACAATGCTCTTTTTTCTATTTATTCACCGAGGGAAACTGTGATTTACATTTTGTATCGGCAGTTTATCCCCGGATTAATTCTACAGGAGGAAAGAATGAAGAGAGGTCTTTGGGTCGTCCTGATCTGTGCGGCAACAGTACTGATCATGTCTGGAGCCGCTCTGGCGGCCGGTGTCTGTGTCGACTGTCACAGCAATATTTCCCCCGGTCAAGTCAGGGACTGGGAAGCGAGCAAGCATTCGGAAATGGGAGTCTCCTGCGATACCTGCCACGGTGATGCACACAAAATGCCGCCGATTACAAAAACGCGAAAATGCCGGATGAAAGCTCTGCTCCGAATGTCACGAAGAGCAGTTCACATCCTTCTCCCACGGCAAGCACAACTTCGGCTGGACCTCCCTTAATGCGATCCCCGCAACCCATATGGCTCCAGACGAGCTGATCGAAGGCGGTCGCGGTTGTGGTGGTTGCCACAATATGGGGATCAAGACAGAGCAGCAGAAAGCCGATCAGCTGGCCAAAGGCTACCGTTACCAGACCAACTCCTGTGACGAGTGCCATACCCGCCATGCCTTTTCGGTCAAAGAAGCTCAAAATCCCAAGGCCTGCCAGCAGTGTCATATGGGTTACGATCATCCACAGTGGGAAATGTGGTCCAGCTCCAAGCATGGCGCCCGTTATTTCGCCAAAAAGATGGCGACCTTCCAGAAGGTGCCGCGGCTCCGACCTGTCAAACCTGTCACCTGCCCGATGGAACCCACGAAACCATACCGCCTGGGGCTTCCTTGGTGTCCGTCTGCCACTGCCGGAGGATCCACAAGCAGCCTCTGATCGCGTCACCATCCTGAAAGCGCTGGGAGTCCTCAATCCGGAGACCGGAGAGCCGACCGCCATCCTCGATGCCGTCAAAGCTGTCGATATGGCCCGTCTTGATCAGGCATCCTGGGAGAAAGAGCGAAACAAGATGCTCGACACCTGTACCCAGTGTCACTCTTACAAATACGCTAAAGAGCAGCTCGACATGGGGGACTCGATCCTGACCAAGGCCGACCGCCTGATGGCCGAGGGAATCGAAACCGTCGCGGCGCTCTACAAAGACGGCATCATCAAGAAGCCGGAAGGCTACCCCTTCAATTATCCGTTCCTGCTGATGTTCATGCATACAAATGGCGCCAGATGGGATGAAAACCTTGATGGCTTTTCCTATATCGATCAAGTTCTTCTGCGTATGTTCATGAAACACCGCATGCGTGCATACCAGGCTTTCTTCCACGTCAATCCTGATTATGCCTACTGGTATGGTTGGAACATGATGACCGAGGATTTGGGTGAGATCAAACACCTGGCTAAAGAAATGCGCACCAAGCA